>Ga0308010_1000131_pt1 | contig 68857 bp, 89 predicted proteins | sample Neamet129_FD_202368 | JGI IMG/M metagenome (GOLD analysis project Ga0308010, IMG submission 202368) | Marine microbial communities from water near the shore, Antarctic Ocean - #129 | ecosystem: Environmental > Aquatic > Marine > Unclassified | place: Southern Ocean | collected 2014-07-24 | reverse complement strand
CCCCCAAAGAAACCCTCGATATCCGTGGGAACATGCACTTCAATAGAGTCTCTAATGTAAGCTCAATCTCCGTAGATTCCAACGTGGTCGCCGAATACACGGGACCCCACGATAGACCTCTGCGGAAGTACCCGGAGGTGGCTATGACGGCGAATGATAATTTGAGTGCGAGTGGGTACGTGGCGAGTATAAGTTCTGGAGATAGTACTTATGATGCGTGGAAGTGTTTCAATGGAACCATAGGGGGTGATAATTGGGACAATTGGTTATCTTCTGCTTTTTACGCAACTGGTACCGGTGACGCAACTGTATCTGGTGCAGCTTCAACAACTGTAAGTGGTGTATCGGGTGCCGTTATAGGTGAATGGGTACAACTTAAATTACCTAAACCGATCTGTCTCAAAGATGTAGCACTGGCACCAATGATGTATGGTGGTACGACGTATGCAGCTCCTCGTGCACCAACTAAAGGTGTAGTGGCGGGAAGTATAGATGGTACCAATTGGGAACTTGTAAAGTCTTTTACAGCTGTGGGATTACAATCGTTCCCCCAAAACTACTATGCCAGTAGCATAGGAGCATTCAGTTCAAGTAAATATTATAATTATTTCAGATTAATCATCGAAGAAGTTACAGGTGGAACGAATGGTGATAGGGTTGCGTTGGGTGAAGTGTGTTTCTATGGTTATGAAAAGGGTGACGCCTCCCTAGACACCACCCTAAAGTCCGTGTACAACGTGCCGGCGACCACAGGGACCCAGTTGGAGGTCTACTATGATGCGAAGGACTTGGCCAATGGAGCTGTGACTTCTGTGACGGATCTTTCTCCAAATACAAATGGTGGTACGGGGACCGATGTGACGGTAGCTGACGGGGCTTTTGTGTTTAATGGGACATCTTCACTTATGGAGAAAACAAGTTTATCCATTCCCGGTGGGGATAACCCGTTCACATTTAGTTTCTGGTTAAAAAATGACGATTTTGACAGTAATCAATATATTTTGAGACTTGGAGACAATACAACCCCCTACCAAACTGTCGCTTTATACAAGAATTCTTCTAATCAAATTATTTTTGCATCGTTTACTTTAGATTTTCCTATCGACTATACTTTCACAAGTGGTCAATGGAATCACATATCTCTCGTGTACCCCGGGGGTGGATGGAAACATTCAAATTTGATTGCGTATATTGATGGAAGACCATATACTTTCGGTGGTAATGTATCTAGTGGTGGAGTGGGCGGAACTATCCTATCACTGGCAACTTCTTTAACACTTCGTTTGGGTGGATTTGCAGCTGGGAATACACATTTAGACGGTTCCATCGCGAACTTCCGTCTCTACTCCAAGGCCCTGAACGCCGGGCAAGCGAAGGAACTCTACGATTACCAAAAAGATTATTTCTTGGGGTCCAAGTCCCAAGTGACCCTGTACAAGGGACACTTGGGTGTGGGGGTCGCCGAACCCTCGGGCCAATTGGAACTCGCGGGAGATGAGCGGATTCAAGAGTATCCTCCTAGGGGATTGACGGGCTACGAAACGTTGGTAGAGGGCCATGGGGTGTTTTGTATTAAACACAGTGGTCATCATAGCTCGGGACCTATACTGAACGCGTTTAACAAAAAAGCACCTGTCGGTGATTTCTGGTATTCAGTAGTAAGTACATATGGTGGAACTAATAATTTATATACCGGATCAGATGTTGCACCTAATGGTGTTAATGGTGAATGGATGTATATGACGCTGCCGTATCATGTTGATATGAAATTCCTCCAACTAACGGCCAGAAATGGTGAGGCAAATTCGGGACCTAAATCTGGTATAATTTTTGGAAGTGCTGATGGGGGAACGACGTGGGACCAGGTAGGCAGTTGGTCTGATAAAACCACAGCTAACTTTTGGTTAGATGGAGGTGTGCCTTCACCCAATTTTACCATAAATTCTACAAAACCCTTAAATGCAGTCGGTTTTGTAGTGACTCATGGCCAGAATACTTACGCATTCACGTTAGGTGAAATCAAATTCTTCGGCACCCCCGGTCCCACGACCCTCGATAAGGGTTCGCTGACTTTAGGGAGATCCCTCGATGTTCCCCGCGTTTCGCGGTACGACGTGGATACGGAAACCCCGAGACCCGAGAAGTTGGTGGTGGATTTCGATACCACCGTCAATTCCTCACCCACAGATATCTCGGGGAAGGGGAATCATGGGGCGTTTTATGGATCCGCCTCCTACTCGGCGGTTGATAAGGCGTTTGATATAGCTGGTACACCAGCTGGTAGCGCGGCTCCCTCGACAAGTGCATACGTACAAATGGGACCGATATCATCATTTTCGGGAAATCAGGCACACACGATTTCTTTATGGTTCAAGAAAAATAACGTATCGCAAGACTATTCCCTAGTGAATATGTGGAAATCGGGTAGTAACTATGGCACTGTAGGTCACCATTCAGGACTTTTAGTGTTAAGTAACGGAAAATTCCAATTTTGGCATTACGGTGGTGATGCAATCTACACGGACCCGGTTGGAGATACATCTTATGGTGATTGGAGACATGTGGTTGGAGTGTATACGGGTACGACGGTAGCAAACCAGAAATTATATGTAAATGGAATTGAAGCTACATTATCAAGTTATGGATCAGGAAATGGCTCAGAGACAATTGATATTACTAATGCTACAATAACCTTAGGAAAAGATCATAATCGTGGTGCTCATTTCTTCCAAGCTAATACGGAATTTTCAAACCCCAAAATATACAACGTCGCCCTCGAAGCCTCGGAGGTCAAGAAACTCTACAACCTCGGCCGAACCGGGCGGTCCATGGTCATCAGCGACACGGTCGTCGGGATCGGGAAAGTCCCTGAAGCCCAATTGGATGTGAGGGGGTCCGGTGGATTTACAGGTGATTTGACAGTGGGTGGAAATATGAATAATTACCAATATTGGTTTAGGGGTAATCGTAATGGTCAGAGTACTAATGGGGCGACCGCGGGGGGTTTATTGTATGTACAATTTAGTGCAATAGCCGGATTGTCGAGTGCTTGGATCGGTTCTAATAGATACATTTGCCCCGTAGATGGTGTATATATGACACATGGTAACTTTATGGCCTTCCCAAATATCAACCAAGCGGGGTATTGTTGGGTAGAAGTTAGAAGATACAATAGCGCTGGTACTCAATTAGACGCTGGGAGCGCAATGGATATGCACACACCCTACCGAGACGATGTATATCAATCGTGGCATTTTCAACAGACACATTTATGTAAAAAAGGAGATTACTTACATGTAATTTATACGGCAAGCACAGCGAATGCCCACCTTGACCTTCACCCGAGCTGGGGAAACATCAATATCTACAAAATTGGATAATTTAAATTGTGATACTATACTAATAATGGATCCTTCATTTTTAGAAGCTACTATGGATGTTAGTGTGGTTATAAGATCTTATGATATAATTCCACCTGAATGGCATTCGGAGGATACGTATGAATCAATAATATTTCCAGAAGGCTACGAAAAACCTTCAAAGGATGATTTTGAGACTAAACTCCGTGAATATCGTACAGCTAAACCTCTCAGGAAACTCCGTCAAGAACGCAACAGACGTATCAACCAGACAGATTTCTTGATGACAGAAGACTACCCCTTTCCGTCGCCAGAAATACGTCAAGCGTGGAAAACATATAGACAGGCCCTCAGAAACTTACCAGTTACTTCACCACCATCGTACGACAGAAATGGTCTATTGGTAGTCACATGGCCCACACCCCCAATTTGGCCCGCGAATGTTGTCTAAGTTCCAAGTCCTACGGACTTGTCCCCCCCCCTTCTCCCACGAATCTCTCAGGTTCGTCGAATTATGGTATCCAAGCTTAAAAATAAACTCTCACTATATTATAAAATGTCTGGTGGTATTGCCCAACTCGTAGCCGTCGGAGCCCAGGATGTGCACCTCGTCGGTCAGCCTGAGGTGTCTTTCTTCAGGTCCCAGTACAAACGTCACACTAATTTCTCCCAAACTGTCGAGCGTCAAGTCATTCAAGGCAACGTCTCCAACGATGGTATGTCCACCGTCCGCTTCGAGCGTAAGGGTGACATGCTCAACTATGTTTACCTCGTACCCAACACCGGTCTCAAGAGTAACACAATTCCCGATTGGACCACTGTAATTTCCAAGGTTGAACTCCTGATTGGTGGTCAACTCGTTGATGAACAAGATTCTACATACTCCACTCTCATTGCACCCACCCTTTCCGCGACCTCTTCGTCAAAGTCAGTGGCCGGTGATCTCTACGGTGGTTCCACCAATGAACGCTTCTACCCCCTCCGATTCGCTTTCTGTGAAAACTGGCAGACCGCTCTACCCTTGATCTCACTCCAGTATCATGATGTCGAGCTTCGAATCACGTGGGGTGCTGCTGCTGCTGGTTCAAAGTGGGACATCTACGCCAACTACGCGTACCTCGATACCCAGGAGCGTGATGTGTTTGCTTCCCAACCCCAAAACATGCTTATCACCCAGGTTCAAAAGGCGATCTCTTCGGGTGCCAAAACACAGGAGCTCAACTTCAACCACCCGGTCAAGTACTTGGCGTCGGCGGATTCCGCAGCCCTCTCCATCCTCAATGATGACAACAAGCTCAAGCTCCAAATTAACGGCACTGATGTGTCCGACTTCAAGTTTGCGAACCCCAACTACACCTCGGTTCCTCTCTACTACCACACTTCCCACGGTAACTCGACTCCCGGAACCAAGCTCTTCACTTACCCTTTCTGCCTCGAGACTGCTAAGTTGCAACCCACCGGGAACCTCAACTTCTCCCGTCTCGATTCCGCTCGTATCGTCAACGATAACCGTTCGGTAACCAAGGATATCTACGCCGTGAACTATAACATTCTCCGTATCGAGAATGGTATGGGTGGTCTTTTATATTCTAACTAAATAGTAATAATGATTTGGACTATTGTCTTCTTTCTCGCCATCGTTTTTGTATTGACGTACGATCCTAAATCCAGGACACTCGAAAAGTTTATCGGTCAACCTTCACCATCGACAGATAAAACGAGTGAAAATACGCATTACCAAGCCGTTCAGTTTGGACAGAGTCCCTACGAGTGCCCTCCTTCAGGAAGAGCTAAGATGGGTACAATTGCTTAAAAAGAAAGTGAGATGATAGAGTATAAATGATTCCTCTTAACCACGAAAATATTATGATGTTTGCAACCGTCGTTTGTGTTGTCGGTGTGATTTTCTTACTCCGTGAGCTGAATAAGACCAAGGAGGAGTTGTATGAATTGAGGGATTTTTCGGAGGATGTCATGGACAAGTTGAACGGGATTGATGGTACGAGCCCAGATGACGACGAATTGTCGGAACTGAGCCCCGAAGAGGAAAAAATGGTCGAATAAACATATCGGCTTATTATAACTTGCGAATGCGCAATGAAAAAGTACAAAGCGATAGCAATACCAGTCAGCTTTGCGGAGGGGAAGCCTAAGTTTCTTACAGTAAGAGATTGGAGATTTAAGGAATGGATTTTCGTTACAGGGGGGTGCAGGCGAAGGGAAATTTATAACCCTATTCGTTGTGCTTTACGGGAATTGGAGGAGGAAACACGAGGGGTTATATCATTAAAAAGCGGTCAGTATACGGATTTTAAGTTTATACATAAAGAAAGTCCAACGGTTGATTTGGAGTATAATGTCTTTATATTCTTCGTCAATTACACAAAGTCTCAACAACAAGAATTTACACGGAAGTTTTATGAAGAAAAACAAAAAACATCTGTCAAAAAAGCATTACACCAACCATATAAAAAGACATACGACGAAAACGACTTTATGAGCTTTGATACACTCGAGGAATACAACGGACGAAGACGATGGAAAATGATTGTTGACAATATAATCAAGAATCCAGAATTCTACGCGTGTATAAGTTCTTTGAATAGAAAAACCTTCTCTATTAAATAATGAAGTCCAAGGCGTTCATCTTAATGCAGATCGAGCAACTACTAGACAAGAACCGTGGAATGTGTGAAGAAGAAATTGAGAAATGGAAAGAAGAAAATAAAGAGAAGACGGTTTATGAGCTTCTAGTTATAAAAAAAGAATTATCTGAGAGTAAGATCTTCCAGGATGTTTCATGTATGAAATGGTTTAGAGAAGATGACCCATAAATAAATATGTTTAAAAATTGGTGTGTTTCACAAAAAATCAATGGTGCAACCAATCTATCACATGTGCTCATGGACGGCGGCGTCCTTTCCGTGCCATTTGATAAATTGAATGACTTCTATGACAAATATATAGAAGCTATTAAGGTGGGTGAAAAACTGTTTGTCGTGGAACAGAAAACACCGATGTATAACTTTTTCATAGATATCGACTACAAAGATGAAACGGCTCTCTCAATAGAGGAAATCAAATCTGTGTGTAAGATCATATGTGACAAGGTCAAGCGTCATGGCGGTAAAAAATGTCTCATTTCTGTGTCACCACCAAAGAAAGCTGGGAATTTGATAAAGACCGGAGTACATCTAAATTGGCCTAATTATGTTGTAGATCAAGTATCGGCGATCGCTTTGAGAGAACATGTTCTTATAGCACTTTCGAAAGCTAAGAGTTCCGTCGATTGGAATGAAATTATAGATGCCGCTGTTTATGGTGACATGCATCGGAAAACCAAGGGGAGTGGTTTTAGGATGCCTTGGTCGTACAAGAAAGCTAAACATGACACATGTAGTGGTAGGGGGTGCACGGGGTGTGAAAATGGTAAAGTAAATCAATTGGCATACCTCCCCGTTTTCATGTATACACCCGAACCATTGAGTACTATCATACGTGTAGACTCCAGCCCGAGTGTTGAGATTCTAAAGATGTCTGCAGTTCGAACAGATGCCCCTCAAAATGTATTTATTCAACCACCGTCTATGCCCGTGAGAGAGGGTTCATTTACGAATGAAGAAACGAAGGATGAAATACAAAATGAAGAACTGAAATCCCATATAGAGACATTTGTTCGGAAAAACATGGAAGGACAATCAAATGCCTTCATTAATAAAATTTTTAAAAATAAGACTACATTTTTAGTTGCTACGAATTCAAATTACTGTGAGAATCTACGAAGAGAACATGGCTCAAATCATGTATGGTTTATCATCAGTGGTAAACTAATTATACAGAAGTGTTTTTGTCGTTGTGAGACCATACGGGAGAGGAGAGATGGATTCTGTAAAGATTTTTGTGGGCGTAGACACGAACTCCCACCTAATATAATAGAACGCCTCTACCCTAAAAAGGAAGACCTTCAAAAGTGTCCGGAAATTAAAAAATTCGTCGAAAAACCAAAACTTAAACAGTGTGAAATAAAGCCATTATTACAATCATTTATTCAGAAATTCATACCAGGTCAATCAGATACAAATGTCGTAAACATTAAGAGAAATAAAACAAATCAAGTGGTATTAACAACATCATCTTATTGTGAATCTGTAAAGGGGGAACACCCCGATACTGTAATGTCTTATGTTATCAAGGGTAATAAGATAACACAGCAATGCCCGTTGTGTAAGGGAAAGAAAAGTAATGCGAGAACGCACGTATTAATAGACAATAGTCTTATAAAACTACTTAAACAATAATTGACCTTAATACTCAAATGGTCGTTTTAGTTACTCGTTCAGGAAGGAATATAAAGAAACCTGTCTTGTTTCAGCCCACAGAAGAAGTACTAGAAGACGATTATTGTGCCGATGAACATGATACAGATAATGACATAGATTCTGATATCGACACAGACGATGAATTATACGACGAGAGTGAAGATGATGAAAACGAAGGTGAGGATGCAGATGAAAATGGTAATTTGAAGGATTTTGTAGTAGACGATGAAAGTGAAAGTGAGGAAGAAGACGCTTAAAAAAAACACGTTCTATATTAAAAAATGGAAACTGACATTGGTAACCCCATTGAATATAACCCCATTCTTGAAAATGTACCCGAAGAGAAAGATGAAATTAATGATAAACCTCACGAAGAGGAGTATTACTTTCATCCGTCTGAAATGAGTAATTACCCGCAGACACCTTATCAACCTCAAGATAGAGAATCTTTCGATTTATTTAGAAATGTTGACAAGTCAACGTGGATCATTGCATTTGCAGTGTTTTTACTTGGCTTTTTTATGGGGAAAACCATGCAACCAGTTATTCTCAGGTACACTTGAGTGTGCCACAAATGTCCCTATATTTCCAACTTTTGGAGGAATAAAATGATTGATGTAAGGATCCCTATATGTATCCTTGATAAACCCAGCTGTAGTACTCGCTTCAGGCTCTTTTTTGGTTTTTTTCTTTTCATTTTTGCTTTTTGTATCATAGCTTGCAAAAAACAAAATAAAGAACGTACTGACAATAACGACCGTCACGAATGTAGTTAACATGTTATTATTAGATATGAAAATTATTTACTCAGAAGAAACCTCTGGTTCACCTTCTTCCTTACTCTCTTCGATTTTACCAATTGTAGATTCAGCGACCTTAGCCTCTTCCTCCGCACGTTTCTCCTGACGAGCCTTAATCTCGTTAGCAACAATCGTATCAGCTTCTGAAACAAGATCCTCCATAGGTGTATCAGGCTTCTCCTTTTTGAGACGTTCGAGAATCTCAGCGGGGTGAGGAATTGGAGCCTCATCGGGCTTGGTGTAAAACTGTGAGTTCTCATCACCCGGTGTATAACGAACCTTATCCTCCATCATACCTTGCTTACGTTCGTTAAACATGCGAGTAGCCTGTGACTGATTTTCCTTGTAGCCAGTCATGATTTCCTCGAGCTTCTCATTCGTGTAGTGCACGTCCTCAATCTTACTAGAGTCGGGAGGGATCAACAACCACTTATATTGCTCCACAACATAGATATCAAATGTGGGATCTTCCTTCTGAAGACGCTTGGCGTGATTGGCAGCTTCATCGCGTGTACCGAAAGCACCACGGAGTTTAATACCGAATTTGTCGCTTTTCTGGGGACATTCGGGTCCAATAATGGAAATACACGCAAAGACTTGCCCGGGAACGGTAGTGTAGTCAGTTTCGAGAGACATTATACATTTCATACAACTTTAAACTTTAAGCCCTAAGTAATAGATATAAGATTAAAGAATACATCTATAATTTGAGAATGGAAGAGATTCGTAAGAATCATAATGAGGCAAAACGTGAACTCATACAGAGTATATGCCAAACGGGGCAACATATTTTGGATGTGGGTTGTGGTTTTGGTGGTGATTTACAGAAATGGCACAAGTGTGGTGTAAATATAAACATGTGTGATCCCGAACCCACTGCCCTCATAGAAGCTAAATCCCGCGCAAAAAACATGCACTTGAGGGTAAACTTTTACGATGGTGATATTCACAACTGCCCTAAACGAAGATTTGATGTCATGTGTTTTAACTTTTCACTCCATTATATTTTTAAAACGAGAGAGCAGTTCTTCAGTTCGATTAATGAGATTAAAAAACGCATAAAACCGGGTGGATACCTTATTGGTATTATTCCAGATTCGGAGAAGATTATATTCAAAACACCACTCCAGGATGATACAGGAAACTTCTTCAAACTCAAAGCCCATGGAAATGGTGGGTTTGGTGAAAAGTTATTTGTAAACCTCATAGATACACCTTATTATGCAGATGGACCAAAATCTGAACCGGTCGCGTACAAAGACCTGTTGGTGACCCACTTAGAAGATCTTGGTTTTAGATTACAACTTTGGGAAGGTTTAGGGGGGAATCCAATCTCAGAGTTGTATAGTAAATTTATCTTTGTATATAATAGATGATACCTTTCCTTGTATTAATTTTAATTAACATATTGATTCTATTCAACACGCGTGAACCCAAGGAACTCCTAGAGGTTAAGGAGCGATACCGTACTCTCAGGGAACATTTGAAAAAAACAAACAACAAAAAGTTTGCTGTATTAGTAAATCCCATCCCCATAACTGGTTTGAAAAAAATGACCGGAACTGTTGGTTACAACGTTAATAAGGGTGCTGACATAACCCTTTGTCTAGATGGGGATACGAATGAAATTATGCACGTACTTATCCACGAACTCACACATAGTACAGTACCTGAATGGGATCACTCCAAAAACTTTTGGGAACAATTTACAGAGTTGAGAGGGATATGTGAATCGATTGGGGTATATACCAGGTTAGCAGACAAGACCAAATTTTGTGGTCAGTATATTCAGGATAAATAATTATCTCCTCATATGATAAATGCAAACACCCGTTAATGATCTCTTAGCGGCTTTACTTTCGTGGATTGTGTTCTTTGCTGTGACACAAGTTCCCAAACACTCAGATAACTACTATCTCAACCTCGTTTTCTTGACTGTTATTATTCCCAACGCCGCTCGCGCCATCGTCGGTGATTTCCCCCGTCTCGCAGTCGATCGCTCTTTCTTTGCCATGGCTACCGTCCTCGCGCTCATCATCACATTCGCTGTGAATGAAATGTGGAAGCGTTCTAAGGGTACAGTCAAGAATTTTCATAAGAGTGATAGAAAGAAGCATTTGGAGTTGAGTGGCGTTCTCGCCGGTGCTTTCGTCGGTGGTGCTTTAATTACGTACTTCAGTGGTGTAGACAATTCGATCTACAACAACATGGTACAAGGTTAAGCCTTAATAATATAATTTTTCGTTAAGAAAAATATGATAGCGGCAATACCACCCGTGGTAGCCAAACCAATCATACTTCTACCCCCTTGTTCGTTAAGGAACTTGGGGATAGAGGTCGCAAGCCTATCCTGAATGGGTTTACTGACAGCAATTGCGGTGCATACGGCTACTACGAGAGCAGTAAGTTGATCGTCGGTAAGATTCAAGGGGTTTTTGCTTTCCGGTGCGGAATCTTTCGCTCTAGTTTGGGGAGGGGGGCTGAAGGCAGCTTGGGGTTGAGCGGCAACCATTTGAGGCATGACACCTTGTACCCTGGGATCCTCGGTCATCGAAGGGGGTTCCATCATAATGTCATTAATAGGTGTAGAGTCCATCGTATCTTTATATGTACTCATATTTTTTTCAGGTTGTTTAAACGCTGTGGAAGGTTTATTCGACTGTAATGGTACCATACCTTCACCGTCATCAAAGAGATTCATTGTGGGTACTTGATCGGAAGCCATGTTAATATATCCTCATTTTTTCTTGGCGTGTTAAGTGACGCACCTATTTCCTCTTGGTGATTGTGAGGGCAGTTTTCTTCGACGCCTTCTTTGCATCTTGTTCTTTATGGTCCATGTGTTTAGGGTTATACATTTTTTTATGCATTCCCCACAATTGAGGACTCCCAACTTTGAAATTTTTCCGAACGGTGGCTTTGTACCAGAATACACAATCTTGTATTTTATTTGATTTCACTGTATTATCTAGCACGAGACACTCGTAATTTTCTGTACACGCATCCATCACCTTACAAAACATGTCGAATGAGGGAAATATACCAAAGAATGATTTATACAACTTTTCTCTGTTCTGAATGATATTCTCTCGTAAAATAAACACATAATCCACATTCGCACGCAAGGCGGGTGGGAGATCCATCACGTACTGCATTGTCAACATGAAGAATATCTTCCAGTGTCGGCCATTCATAAAGCATTGACGAATGCATGTATCCTTCAGGAACTTTGAGTCGTACATACAGTCATCAAGAAGCATGAACGCCCCACAATTCGATTTCCCTGCACCCACTAATTTTCTCTGTCTCGCCATGACACGTTCGATCGCATCTTTATCATAGTCACCGTAAATGCAGAGATCGGGAACGAACTCAGAATAGAAGTGGTTACCCTCCTCGGTTCCCGAAAGAACGATACCTGCTGGGAGATGTTTCTTGTGGTACATGATATCTTTCACAAGGGTCGATTTACCTGTATTACGCTTACCGATAAATACAATGACCTTATCATCTGCTATTGATTCAGGCTTGAATTTCTTCAACTGAAGATTCATTCTATTGTATCGTATCGTTTTATTTAGCAAAATTTTACTCATATACAGTAGGAATGGCTGGTCGATTAAGACTTGCTAGCAAGGGGGTCCAAGATCAATGGCTCACCGGTACACCACAATTCTCGTATTTCCTGATGAATTTCAAGAGACATACTAAATTTTCATTTGATTATGTGGAAAGTCAATTTAATGGAAAGATAGATTTCGATAATCTACTCACGTGTAGAATACCGAACGACAAGGGTGATCTCATTAAAAACATGACACTTAAGATTACACTCTCTGATCTGAATCCAACTGTAAACGTGTGGTCTCGATCCATCATAAGTCACATGATTGATTATGCTGAGCTTGTTATAGGTGGTCAAACAATTGAAAAGATCACAGGCGAATACATTTACATGTATCAACAACTTCATAATACAAATGACGACATAGAACAAACCCTCTATTTCTTAAACGGACATGGTAATTTACTGTCGTACACAGGTGAATATCCATACTTTATGGATATCCCATTCTACTTTTATAGAAATCCTAGTCTTTCTATACCAACGTGTGCCCTCACAAAACAGATTGTAGAAGTCAGGATTAAACTAAAGCCCTTGAGTGAATTGGTTCATAATGGTGCACCAGCTAGTATCAGTGCATCAATTAATAAGTTTTCCCTAGATACAGAGTTTATATACCTAACTGACGAAGAGAAAGGGTTTCTCAAATCTAGACCAATTGAGTATGTGATTACACAACTTCAACTTGCAAAATTTAAAATGGAACCTGGTGAAAACAAGAAGTCTGTATTACTTAATTTTTCACACCCTGTAAAAGAATTGTTCTTTGTTTCACAATCTGATGCAGCAGTTCGTCTAAATAGATCCAATTATTACAATGTCATCAAAAATGCAGAACTTCGATTTAACAATGAAGTTGTTTTTAATCAAAATGGTTTATTTCTCACATACGAACAATCTTTCAAACACCACATAAACTCTCCACAAGCATCTACACTCTCCAAATTTGGAATGTACTCATTTGCTTTAAAACCCGAGGTGTACTACCCAACGGGTCAAGTTAATATGAGTCGTATATCTCATAAACTCCTTACACTTGAAATTACACCAGCGAATGCTACAGACTTCAACCATACACGGGTGTACGCAATTAATTACAACATTTTGAGATTTGAAAGTGGTTTAGCTGGTTTAAAATTTTAGGTAGTTATATTAGTAATGGCTGGTCAACTTCAGCTTATGGCATCTGGATCTCAAGATAGGTATTTCACGAGAAACCCAGACTACAGCCATTTCATAGAAGCTTTTAAGAAACATTCAAACTTTTCGACACAGTACAACGACATAGATCCAGAAACTGTAGCTGATTTTGGAAAAACGGTACGATTTAAGATTCCCCAAAATCAGGGTGATCTATTAAAAACATTGAGTGTGAAGTTTACACTCCCGGAGATTCCAGGTAACCCTGTATACATAGAATCCGCCGGTCATGCAATAATTGAGTATGTAGATCTCATCATAGGTGGTACCACAATTCAAAGAGTCCACAGTGATTATCTTCAGATTTATTCAGAACATTTCGTTACCCAAACGAAACAGAAAGCACTCGAGCAACTTATTGGTAAATACCCACTTAGAACAAATGACAAGAGAGTGAGTGAAGTAATCACAGGTGGGTCTGGTAATACAGGTATCATTATACATGGTACATTAGGGGCTTCGTCGGATGAGAATTTCTTCGTTGACTTACCTTTTTATTTCCACAATCATCCGGAACTTGCAATACCCTTGTGTGCTATCAAAAAACAAGAAGTAGAAATTGAGTTTAAGCTTAGGGAGGCGCAGGATATGATTGTAACAACGAGTGGTGATTATCAAACATTGACATCAACACTACACGTAAAAGATTTTAAACTGTGTAGTGAGATTGTATTCTTGGATAATTCTGAAAAACGTAAAATGGAAAAGATGAAAAAGGACTATGTGATTACACAGATACAACAAAACGTTTATGATGTTGGAGCTGGTGTTAACGAGGCGACGTTTAATCTTGATTTGATAAACCCTGTCAAAGAACTTTACTTTGTAATTCAGCGCCAAGGTAGTAATGTAAATGCTGGATCGTATAATTCGAACCCCACCATAGCAAATAGTAACTATCAGGGTAATTTTGTGACACCTTTTGACTATGACAATACATCTATAACTGCAAACAATAAGCGTATACTTTACGAAAATCTAAACTACCTCACACTTTCATTTGATGGTGAGGATATAATCACACAGGATACAGGTAATGTAATCTTTCTAAAGGCGGTACAGGCGGCTATACATCACGCCAAAACACAACTCATCAGGAGATTCTATTCCTATAGTTTTGCTTTACAGCCAGAAGAATGTTATCCAACAGGACAAGTAAACCTAAGTAGTGTAAAAGAACAGAAACTTTACTTAAATCTCACAGATTGTCCCGATTTCGCGAGACAGATTAGAGTCTACGCAGTAAATCATAACATTCTTCGTGTACGTGAGGGAATTGCGCAAAGTCTTTTTAATCTTAAACACTAAAGATGAATATGCAAACTGGTTTTGGTGGGGGAGGGGGTGACCTTATGATGGAACAATACATTGAAACCATGACTAACCTCATGTTACCCGTTATAGAAAAAAGCACTTTACTTGCAGCCGAATACTCCAAGGCATGTGGAAGGGATACACTTCTCTCGGAAGATATGAAATATGCGATGAGATACTGTGTCATGTATACAGTCGGAGACACTATAGGTCCTTCGTTTCCAGATATTTACGACGAGGCGGAGTCAGATTATTCAGACGAAGAAATTGATGTAGATTCACCCGAAGATTGTCCACCGTTTGAACGATATTCGGGAAGTGATCCTGTATTTCTCCGTGTCAACGAAGCCTATGACAATTGGGATGTGTGGGTGCCTCAAAACCCGACAGAAGAGTTGTTAAAAAATGCTGTTAATAGTAATGAGCACATGGGAGCCTGATGGTTGGAACTTTGATGATTCAAGTCTAAAATTATATTTATATGGTAATTCGGATGATTCGGATGGTAGTAGCTCGAGTGGTGAGATATCAGGCGACGATCAACTCTTTTCAAACTCTAAAAATATTAGGAAAACCCAATACAAAAAAATCGATAAGGAGGAATTATTACCAGAATAAATAATTTTCCTGGTATATAGTATATTACTCACAATGAAGGCGGCTATGCAAACTGTCACCCTAGTTACTCAGGAGCTTGAAACACAATCTCTTAACGCGATTGTCGCCGGTTTCTCCTTCGCGGCGGCGCTGTCTTGGATGGATGTTGTCCGTTTCATCATCAGCCAAGTCATTAAGGTACCCAAGAACGGTGGCGCTCAGTACGCTCTCACCGCGGTTCTCACCACTCTACTTTCCATCGCTGTCTACATGATGGTCTCCACCGTCTCTACTCGCGTATCTAAGCCAGCTCAACCAGTCTACGCTATCACTCGGTAAGCGGTGGTGAGCTTCGTTTCATAAGGAACATCAATAGTATACCAATGAACACAATAATCCCAATGTAAATAAATACTTCTCGATTATAAAGAATCTCACTTTCGGGCTTCTTTACTTTCACTGTAGTTTCACTTCCCTTCTTTTTATCGAATTTATCAATGGGAACTTTCGTTAAACCTTCCAACTTATTCGTAGAACCGTGTATTTCAAATTTCAATATATGATCTTGATTTCTGAAATCATAAGGAATAAGTCTTCCATGACTCATGTAGAAAAATTCAATCTTAAGTTCATCTATCAATTTTTGTGGACCTGAATGAAAATGGTGTACGATTGAATCGTCTGAGCCATTTGCGTTTATAAATTTGGTACCATTGAGAAGAATGTGACCTGTATAAAAGGGTGTAGAGGTATAGATAGACTGTGTAAACTCATCGGAACCAGCCGTAACCTTTAGTACTAAAGAATTTGGCCCAACGAGATTAATAGCACCCGATCTGAGTATCTTATTGACTGATGTGTGTGTATTGGACGTAAATCCTAACACTTGATGTGGTGTTGTCAATAGAGACGATTTATCTGAATATCCATTCGTTCCATCTAGGAACTCAAATGTAAAGTTATGAGTTCCAGCTGTTGTATTTGAGAATATCAAACTATCTGTATCTGAATCAAACGTAACAGTGTCAACGTTACTATTCGGTGGAGCTAATTTCGTATCTAAATCCGAAGCAAGTTCTGTACCAGTTGGGTAATTCGTTTCATCTAATGTAAAATTGGTTCCATTCACACTGAAAGTCTTATTTGTAGCACAAGTTATCAATTGGGATGCAGGGATACGAGCAGACACAAGTTTAAACTGTGTAACGTCATAAATTGGATTTTTTAAACGAACAACGTAATTATTCGCGTGGAGATACACATTCGATTCACGCTGACTACTATCTATATTAAGTGTATGAACCTTCATTAAAATACGGGTATAATATTTTAATGATTGTTTTCAACAATCTAAATCGGTAACTTAACGATAAAGGGCATGGGAAAGGGGGTTGTTCTCCAATTGTTTCGCAGCAATATCGAGACGCCTGGAGTTTGGGTTTTCATTACCCTTGTAAGGGTTGAGCTGATGGAATGTCTTGGACTGGTATTGTTGGGTCCAACCACCGTTCGCAGCGTTCACACGTCCATCAAGACGGGTAGTATCACTCCTGACTGCGGTAAGTGCACCACCTTGCTTCAAGGCACTCTCCCTAACATTCATGCGACCAGCATTACCCATACGGTTTGGTTTACCACGGCGATCTTCGGGCCTGAAACCATACTTCATCAACTCTTCGTTGGTCTTCGCGGTAACCTGACTCGCAACACCACTAGTGTAAGCACCATGGAAACTATGAATACCGGGTGCTGGTTGGTTGTTATACTTGAATTGTTCGTCATTGCGATCAGCCTTGAATCGGGTGGGATCTTGGGCCAAGGTTTGCGCTGATACCATACGTTTAGCACCGTTGAATCCTAACCCATCGTTACGTAGACCGGTTTCAGAGCGGTTGGTGGTTCTTTTGGTTCGTTCATGTTCGTTGCGTGGCACGACACCTGTCATTCCCTGAGCGCGTCCAGCCATTGTAGGTAATCGAGTTGGGAGATAGGTCGTTGTCTCAGGTTTGTTATGTGTCAACTGACCCACCTTAGCGGAACGCCCACCAGTGATGTCGGCAGCTGGACCACTACGCCCTGGTAAAGTTGTTAAACGGTATTCACCTACGTTGATAGGGTTAACCCTAAACATTTGTTGGTAGCCACCGACAGCTGGTACATTTGAGTCGACACCCAAACCTGGACCAACCAATTGTTTTTCCACTGGGGAAAGATTGTTCATCCGCCCATGGTCGAACATACGACCACGCATCTCGAGAACTTCCTGACCACTACTCCTCTGTTGACGGCTAATATCCGCGAAATTCTCCATCTCCTTCTTAGCAGGAACTTCGACCCGAGAAACAAAGTTATTTTCCTTAAATGGTGGAGGGATCGCAGGTCCTGCCCCATCATTCGCTAGTACAACCTTCGCTTCTGGGCTGTATTTTTCAGTTTTAGAATTATTACTTAAGGTTCGTCCAGCGTAAACGAGACCAGCTACAGCTAACATTGATATAGGATCAGCCATTCTTATTTCTTACTGACATTTTTATTAACATACCTTTTTTGGAAAAGGCCATTTTGGAGGTCCGCACGGGTACTCGCGGGCTCATATTTCATGGAACGGAGGGGGACCTTGCATTCCGTGTTTATGAGGGGGAAGAGATTACGTTCGTATGTTTGAACGATAGTCTTGTTGAAACGGGAAGTAGATTGGGGTCGGAGTTCATCGGAAGTGTCAATGTATTTGGCGGGGGCACCCTTACCAGCCATGTAAGGGGCAGTACCATATAACATCGTATTGGGCCGAGAACCATTATTCAAGTGGCTGGGCTGAGGGTAAACGAAAACTTCATCGGTAGCCCTGACAGAGGGGAGAGCACCTTTATTGTCGACAATAGAAAGACCAGGTTGGAGCTGATACGCCATTTATTATTACATGAGAATATTAATCTAAGCTAGACTGTTCCACCATGCATTCCTGACCTCTTGTCTCCATTTGACCCTAGACCCGAGAACGCATTTAACTGAACCCCCCTCGCATTGGGATCACACGACCCCCCATCACTCTTACACATCTTCTTATCCTTCGCACCATACAACCACTCCGCAAACTTTGTCTGATCGCCTGGAATTGTTGACACTGGGGCGGTAACAAACTGACGCTCAAAAGCATTACGCTTGTGAACCGGTAAAGTGGAACGAGAACGCCCCGAATCATATGAAATTTGGTCGCTACTGAATTTCTTAATCAAGGGTTGCGCTGTCGCGTAATAACACGCCTCCAACCTATTTGGGGCGTCGGTATAATCACTCATCAACACATTGGCGAGAGGATTCTCCTTCGTTGGTTTTTGGCAAGTTGCATTTTCTTTAGTGCCATAAGGCTCTTTGATAAGTTTTGCTTTATACATGACATACATGACAGAGAGAACAGTGATACCTAGAACGAATACACGTGGGTCACGGCGGATAACAAAAAGAATACACGTGGCATAAATGATAAACCGCGAAGCCGCGTTGATCCGATCTTCTGGTGTTTGTTTACTATTAGGCCAGAAGTCTAAAATTTTTTTATTATCGACAAGTTGAGTAAGATCTTCAAACCAAACTTTCATTTAATATAGATGAGGTTTATTTTTTTGGAAGACCACCCAACATACCAGACATGCTTCCCATCATTTTCATCAACGCATCCTGATTAATTTCACCACCACCATCGTTTTGCATCTTATCCGCACACTCCTTAGCCATCGCCTCAATTGCATTTAAGGTATCCTCGGGTACGGATTGAATGGTAGTGCCTAGGATGTAGAGGGTCTGTAGATACTGCCAAACTGCATCCTTCGTACTTCCCTGCATGCGCTTCCAAAGCTTTGGCATATCAATCTCATTGAGGAAATCGATATTTTTAGAATCCTTGAGAATAAAGTCATCATCCTTGGCTGAAATCCTGTCTGCGTGTGGAGTCACACTCTTCATAAACTCATTAACAAGGAGACGAGGTGAAGTGCTTTTAATAAGATCAAATGACGTAAGCATTTTCTTGATACTTTTTTCCTCTGGAAAAGTCTTGTGCAATTCCACAAGAAATTGTCCCATCATGTCATTAAACGCAGTAACGGAAGCCATTTTCTTAATAGTAAGGTGTAATCTTTAAGTTTAGAAAGGATCATTAGAAATTACCTCTTTTTGACCTAAGCCATTGAGTACGATCACGTATACGAGAATTGCGACGAGTACGGCTGGTTTGGTGTATTGATTTAATTCTAATTTTCCTTCGTTGTTCAAATACGCTTTGAGATGAATATATCCAGCTGTCGTACCACCGGCAATCAAAGCTGCGTACACTGGGTCGCGTAAATAATCGGAGAGTTCCATTTAATTATACCTGGGATTTTTTGTACGATACTCTGGTGCGTCACCAAATAATACATCATCTTCCGGTTGGGCCGTTGGTTCCATTGGAGGCTCTTGTGGTGGTTCAGATGTTTGAACGGTTGGTATGGTTTTAAATTCATTGTCAAAATTTTCGGGTTCGTGCTCCTCCATGGGTTGCCCTTCCTGGAGTTCTTCTGGTGTTTGCTCCATAGCGGCACCCTCTGGTTCCGGAATCATTTCCTCCTCTTGTCCTTCAAAGATATCCGGGTCCTCACTATCCTGTACGTCACCATCCAAATCGATGTCCCTAGAATCTTGAGACATGTACGTTTGGAGAATCTGCTGAACGGGGATCAATTCTTTTACCGAATTTTCGATCGCCAAGCAAAAACGAATAGTCAGTTTTTCATCCCTGTTATAAACGCTTAGATCTTCGTGGAAAATGTAGGGATCTCTGTAAAGATCTTTGGCGATATTGTTGTAACACGTTTGAATAAAAACTTCATTTGTTGGGAGTTTAAGAGATATCTTTTTGTTGTCCGCCTTGAGACGAACAGCTGAAAGAATTTTCGTACACGCAACGAAAACAGCGGCTAAAAGATCACTGAACCAAGCGCACCGGTTAGCGACGTTTTCCCCGTGTTGTTTAGACATGGCATTAGACCAATTTGGTACTTCCTTGAGTAACTTTTGAAACATAATGAGAACCTTTCGCCCCTTGGAAAGACTGTTCGCTTCATCATACATGTCATTAAAAACTTCAATCATAGGTGGACACATAATAGTACACATTTGTCCGAGATACTCCTTCTTCGCTTCGACGAGTACATTCAAATTATCCATTTATGATTAATTGGGTTTTAAATTAATATTTTACTACGCACCATTCCCCCTGTATTTGTTAGCCATCTTCTTGAGATTCATTAGATTTGGGAAGTCTGTATCATCCACCACACTCTCTTCACGCTCTTTCCTTTTCTTCGACATGTTCCAAGATACGTAAATGTCAAACTCAGTTACTAACTGCACTGTAAACCCACCGAGTTCAAGTTGTCTAGCAATATATCGAGCTGCTGCACCTCTATCGAAAACAGGGTACCCAATCAAAAATAAGGGTACTGTCAAGAATACCTGTTTATGACCAAGTTCTACACATTGTTTAATCTTTGAAGAAAACTGCTCGTAAATTTTCATATACATTTCCTTTTTGATCTTCTTCTTTTTATCGTCGATCTCTATGATATCATTGATGTTGATCATTACAATTAGCTTAATTTATTTTTTATCGAATCTAACTCACCGGCCCTTGGAATAGCACTTTCCTTTACAAGATTATAGTCAACGAATTCTTTACCAGCGGACCCCTTTGTGTAAACCTTTACGTTGTCAGGAGCCTGGTCCTTTAGTGGTTGAGAGCGAAGGGACACTAATCGGAGTTTACCATTAACAACCTCAAATGAAGAAATCACCGCAAAACCGAACGAAAACCCGTCATTTCTAACAACCATGAAAGTACACTCATGCAGTTGACCTGACGAACTCTCGTAAGACTTCACACTTTGAGTTTCAATGATGTAAGTGGAAAAACCGAGACGTCTAAACAACTCCTTGTTTGTTTGAATTACAAATTGTTCCATCATATCGTGGTCGACAGTAGCTTCCACCTTAGAATAACTGGAAAAGTCTGGGCTGGGGTCATTCAGTTTTACATTATCAACTGGTTTCTTATACCCTGAGAAGCCGAAGGTTTCTGTGAAATTTTCACGCCTGATCGTAGTCAGGATAACTAAAATAGCTAAGATTATGATAACAATCTTAAATGTATCCATCTTTACTATAATGCGTTAATTTTTTTTTACAAATTACCATATAGATAGTAGATGTCACTCTTGATTTATAGCCCCAGATGTAAACACTCTATGGAATTGGTAGAGTATATTAACGGGCAGAAACAACTGAAACAACTTGTGAACTACCACAATGTAAATACACAGGGTATACCTAAACAGTATACAAACAAAATCAACCGCGTACCCACTATGCTTACCAAAAATGGTAAGATCCTAGTTGGTAACGAAATAAAAAACTGGTTGGATTCCCTTTTACCCAAAAAAGACGTGGAACATGCTGGGTTTGGTGGCGGTGTGTGTTCTATGTCATCCATTGATGGTAACGAGAGAGACTCTGGTCTCTTTTACCTAGATAATTACGGTCAATCTCTCCAGCCTGCAATGACGAAAGAGCTTGAAGAAAAAATCAGTAGAGATGTAAATAAAGGTGAAGCTTATACAGAGTTAAAGATGTAACGCATTTTTTACAGTAGATATGAAGCTTGTTTCAATACAAGCTTCAGCCTTTAAGTCGACATTTGAAGTTCTTAAAGATATATTAAACGATGTAAACATCTATTTTCGACCCCAAGGGATGTATATTGTTACTTTAGATACAGCTCGAACTTCACTTATTGATCTATTCCTAGCGGGTGATAATTTTGAAGAATATCATTGCGATCAAGAAGAAATCATTGCTGGTATTAACATTTCGAATACATTCAAACTCCTGAAAACAATCACGAATAATGACGTAATCACGATGGAGATCAAATCTAAAGAGTATATGAACATTGAAATTACGAGTGAAGCAAAGAAAACGAGTACCAAATTTCAACTCAAACTTCTAGACATTAATGAAAATCGTATTGAAGTTCCTGAGGTTGAAATGTCAACATTAACCACATTACCATCGGCTGACTTCCAGAGACTTTGCCGTGACATGTCAAACCTAGGATCCGAAATTGAGATTACGAGGGAGGGTAAAACAATACATCTTCAATGTCAAGGTGATTTTGCTAATCAGGAGACCTCAATTGAATGCCCTGAAGAAAGTCCTAAAATTACAGGTTTATACAGTTTAAAATACTTGAATATCTTTACAAAGGCGACGAGTATGTGTGCGTCTGTGCAAATTATACAAGAAACTGGGAATAGATTCCTTATTTTGAAATATAACGTCGCAAATTTAGGGGAACTTAAATTTTACTTAGCGACTAAGGTATCCGAAGATCTGTTGTAAATCCAGATGTGGTTGAAATTGTTTTTTTCATCCCAATGCCATTTGCAAGTATGATTTTAGGGAACTTATCGTGTAAATGTTGCGTATCATAATATAAAAAATCTTCGAGTGCAACCTTCTGCTTGTGAAAATCAAGTGTAGGGCCACTATAACGTTTCACCTTTTCAGTAATGTTTTGCCGTGGTTTATCGTCATGATCCACTATCCAAGCACTACTCAAAGGGATACTAAAATTCATAGACGCTTCTTCTGATGCACCTAGTTTGAAATTAAGGTCATTCGATATAACGGTATATACACGACCATTGAAATAATAGTTAATTCGTAAAATGATATGCCCGACATTCTGGGGTACTACTGTATTTCTAAAATCCCCCCCCGTTGCATTAACGTAAAAATTTTCTAATATGCCATCCCAATCCTTACTTTCCTCTTTCCAAAATGTGTCCTCTGTCTGATACTTCATATCATGGTTAACGGTATACTCAATTTCCTCGGAAATGATTTGATAGTCGTTAGGTGTGGTAATTTTTTTATAAATATAGTAAACGCTACTTAAAAGTTTGGTTAACATATCCTTATATAAAGAATGGAAGGTAATTTTTTAAGTAGATATAACAACAAGATAGATGAGTGGTCTGACCTTATTAAGAGAGACCCAGTTAACAAATCAAAATATGAATCCGAAATGTCTGATTATATCATTAAATGTATGCCCTTCATCGAACGACACGTAGTCGATCATTCAGATGCAACAACGCATACGGATAACGTTTTCAACCTCAAAGAAACCGTTGGTCTAGCAAGAAAAGATATATTCACAGATTATCTGATAGATGTAGAAAAAAAGAATATACAGAGACCCATGGAACGTACAGAAACCATTTGTCCTAATTGTATAGATAGTAATATTATACTCGTCCAAAATGTAAGTGACCTAGTGTGTGAAGGTTGTGGTATAGTTGTTGCAGCTCATATAAATGAAGAACTTACGTATCGGGAAGAACAAGAAACTTCTGAAAAGATTGTAAACTATTCTTATAAAAGAGAAAATCACTTTAATGAATGGTTGTCACAGTTTCAAGCACAGGAAACAACCACCATTCCCGATGAAGTTATGGAACAATTGAGAACTGAACTAAAAAAGATGAAAATCAAAAATCTTGAGGACATTACACATGCAAAAATTAGAAGTTTATTGAAAAAGTTACGTCTAAATAAATACTACGAACATGTACCTTATATAACTAACATTTTGAATGGTATTAAACCACCTAATATGCCCTCAGAATTAGAAGAATGCCTGCGTTTAATGTTTAAGGATATTCAAAAACCATTCGATGACAACTGTCCCACAGAAAGAAAAAACTTTCTCAGTTATTCGTATGTTCTATATAAATTCTGTGAACTTTTGAGTGAAGATGCTTACCTACAATATTTCCCACTTCTCAAATCAAAAGAAAAGTTATACCAACAAGATGTAATATGGAAAAAAATTTGTCATGACCTCAAATGGGAATTTATTCCTACAGTATAATACTTGGATTCAAAAAAAAGTTGATGTGAGTAATTGGAAAAATCTTTTTTAGAAGATAAAGATCTTTTAGAAAAGAATGTAATTAAAATATTGAAATATATAAATGTGGTTACTCCTTGGAATAGCACTTTTAATGAACACTTTAGTTGGAAAGTTTATATCTAGGGTACGTGGTGAAGGATTCGGTGGTAAAATTAGAGATATAGGATTTGACTTTTTACCCGACCTTACCAAATATGAAGTATTACATGACGTGACGATGATACTACCACTCATTCTTCTTGTAATAAATTGGAATGGTATTAACCAAAAGGGATATATTTCATTCTTAACGACGATGTATTTTATGAGAGCTATTTCCAATGTGGTAACACAATTCCCTCGTGCGAAAATTAAGCCATGCAAAGAGGGTAGCCCATTATCAAACTGCAATGACTATATGTTTTCCGGTCACACTACATTCAACATCGTAACTTCATACTTTTTGAATAATGGGATGTTCCCAGTGTACCCCATCGTATCATCACTTGTTACCGTGTCGACAAGAGCACATTACAGCGTAGATGTCGTTATAGCATGGATTATATTTTTTGCACTTAAGTTCAAGATGAAAGTATAGAATCCCAACCTAAACAATGGAACTCGCATTGTATGAATTCGAAAATGCGTACCCACGTATTCTCTCTTATATGGACGTTGAATCTGAAGATCCAGCAGTTAAACACTGCATGGAGCAGGCGAAATTTCACTTGAAGACGACCCGCGAACTATTGGAAGCAGCGGTGATAGGACCGCGGCGACAGTATGATGATGATCGCGCATTCTACCAAAAACTCGCGAGAGTTCTCCCTTTGTTGGTTCTGATGCAAACTTTCGAATCTCCACCTCCCGACCTGGTTGAAGAGGAAAATTCACCAGGTACGCCGTCTTCAGTCCTGTCAAGTCAAGATATTTTTGAGCCTGTAACTCCATCCCGTCAGTCAGAGTCTTAATAGCTTTTAATTCTAGAACGATACGATTGTTAATAATAATGTCAGCTCGTAACTGTCCCACCACATGCCCTCTAAACCTCACAAGAATGTGACGTTCAGATTCATAAGGGATTCCCTTTTCCCTTAATATAACCTCCACCGCGTTGTGGTATACTCTCTCACTGTAGCCCGGACCCAGTTCAGAATATACCTCTTTCATTATATCTTCTATATCAATGTCATTTACCATATACAAAAAATGTATTATTTTCTCTATATATGTTAAGATGGCTCAGTCTAGTGCTTTTTTGAGAAACATAGCTAGACAAGATCGAGAGTTGGAACAAATTGTATCTAGAATAACTAATATGAACGCATTCACTAGAAATGTTCGAAATGAAGCTGCGAGAAAAATACAAAAAGCTTGGAAAGTTGGGCGAAGGAGGGAAGTTAGACAATTGATGAGAAACGTACAAGCGGGAATTGTAAATAATCTCGCGAATGAGTTTGAAAAACTCGACATGGTAAACCGAAACAATAATGGTAATGTCATTATGACCAACGTAGAACCCACACAATCAAGGAAACGTAAATCTGATAACAATAACAACGAACAAACCAAGAAAACGCGGTCCCGTGAAGTCAATTTACCAAACGTTGAAATTGGTAGGGGTTTGGGGTGTCACTACGCGGGTATTCCCAGATATATGAAGAGAGCGAAAAAAACATTTGACAACAAGGATATTGTTTCGGCATTTTTGGACTACAACATCGACACGAATCAATATGGTATCGTTAAAAATATTCCTACGATCATTAACCGTTTCGGACAGATTCACAATTCGGGTTCGAGAATAAATCCAACGAAACAGGTCCATTTTTTCATGGTTGGATTACGACATGATAACTCGGGGCATGCAATTAGTGTTTTAGTTGACCCCCGAGACCCCAAAAATAGAAGAATATGGGTATTTGATCCACACGGCGAAGCGTCTAAAACTTCAATTTGGGGTAAGACTACACGTAAAAAGGTTGTTCCAATTCTCAGAAAGATGTTCAAAATACCTGGTCGCAAAGTTAGGTATTATGGTGGTCGTGATCTCCAAATGGGTAACACCCGTGGTGTGTGTACGACATTTTATGTAACGTTCATGGACATGATTCCATTCTTACTTAATGGTGCCGCGACCATTAACCAAATTAACGAGCTCGCTAAAAAGAATAGTATACAGATACGTTCCTTTTTCCTTAATTTCGCTCCAGAAACTAGCACTAGGATTATAGTCAAAAACAGGACCCGATAAAGTCTCAGTATATAACAGGGTAACAATGAGATTGGGTGTCGTACGCCCAAATATGATGTTAAGAAGACAACGAATGAAATTGTCTCATGAAGTAGTGCACAATTTGAAAGAGATAAGTAAGATATCTTCTGTCAAGCGGTGGGAATATGCAGGTGGTATCGAATACGATAATTTCAAATTTAGTACACCAACACGGATTACATCAAAAAAACGAAACAGAGTCGACACGCGTGAAATTGAACAGGTGTGGTATTCGGAAATATCATATCATACACATCCAGGTATTGGGTATCATGAATGGACTATATGCGAAAATACACCAATATATACAAGCCTCCCTAGTAATGCAGATTTTGAAGCATATATCAAAGGGTTTCCCAAAATGCAAGTCAATATAATTTGTGATTCACATGGATATTATATTATTGACGTCTTAAAATCAGTCTATAAGAGAGCATCACCCTTACCTGAAGCTGTTTATGAATATATGAAAAAGCTACGCAGTAGACCATTCATGCGCATAGGTGCATTTTCAGAGGATGGTGTTGAATATTTCCACACAACTCTACAAAATTGGAAAAGATATATGAATGAAGACGTTAATCCGGAAATGATAGATCTCTTTGGAATATCGATTCAGTATTATGGGTATGATGACGATCCACCAAATGTCACCATCTATCGGGGTATAGACGTAGCATAGAATCCTCTAATTCGTCAACCTCGTACCAAGCCCAATGACACTCCGATGAATCCTTATCCATTTTACACATATCCTGTGCTTCTTTTATCGCTTCGGTGAAACGTAAACGAAGTCTCAGATTCTCCTTGATTGGCCTAACCTCCACAATACTTGGTCGTTGGTACATAGCTTCGAGAACATTCCTACGAGTCTTTGCTAGTTTAATCTTGTAAAGACTGTTTTCGGAGAAGGTTGCTACACATTTCATACTTTATGTAGGTATTAAAGTTTTAAGTGAATACATGAATATAAGATGTCTTCATACAACGTTGAACCCTGTACGTTTATTTACCGCGTATCCTCCCTCGCGAAGGTCGTCGATGGTGATACCATTGATGTGAATATCGACTTAGGATTCGATGTGTGTACGAAGCAACGTGTTCGCCTTCTAGGTATCGACACCCCGGAGTCTCGTACTTCGGACAAGGAGGAGAAGGTGTTTGGTCTCATCGCGAAGAAGAAGCTCAAGGAATGGTGTATGAAGGCGGTTGCATCTGAGAAGGATGATATCGAAATGGAACTCAGATGCCCGGAGGCGGATTCTAGGGGTAAATTTGGTCGTGTACTCGGAGAGGTTTGGATCTCTGAAGATGGGGTGTGGACCAATGTCAATAAGTGGTTGGTTGACGAGGCGTATGCTGTTCCCTACGGCGCACAAAACAAATCTCTAGTCGAAGGACTTCACCTTGAGAATCGTAAGAAACTTATCGAACGTGGTGAAGTACTACCTACGCTTCCGTGATAAGTAAATTACCAAAATTATAATTGTAATTAGAAGTATATACATGTCATCTCCACTCGTTATGTAGTCTATAATTATATTCGGATTACTCAATAAATATAAAATATTATATCTATTATACGTCTGTGTTATAGACATATTAAGCCCGTGTCCTTGTGTCGCATGCCAATACCACGGTGGGATTGTAATACTATCACCGGGTTCGAGTGTTGCTTTATATATTTTCATTTTGCTGTGGTCCATTTTAAAGAAATCCTCTACAGCAAAATTAGACTTATTGAAGTTTGTCACAATACTATTTTTACGTACATTTGGGTTATCGTAATTACTGAAAATATAAATAGTTTTACTTCCAGATAATTGATTCAAAATGAAATCAGAACCACAATGTAAATGTAATCCACTAGTATGATTTTTTCCTAAATATAATAGTAATTCTTGAACTTCTCTCGACGGTGTGTTGGGGTTCTTCAAATTGGATAATAATTTTTCTTGTCGATCTTTTTGAAAATTTGCCCCAATTAAATCCACTTCCGCACAATATAAGTATGGCCGTTTATCTTTCTTCCAGTGATTTATTAAATATTTAATATCACATCTACCCTCATGTGATGCAAATTTTCCAGTTTCAGATGTTCCGTAAACTTCAACAGGTAATCTTTCATTTCCAAATAAATTACATGTTTTCTCAAAACCTAGTTTGAATGCATTGGGTTTATATAATCCACGTATTACAACAGGTTTGTGAATTTCTTTTACAAGTATCTGTTCTTTTTCTTGTGGTGTCATCCGATCATACACATATGTTGGTAAATCTAAGTATGATGTCATCTATAGTAAGGATACTATTAAAGTTTTGAAGTATATACACATGTATGAGATGTAAGCCTCGGTTGAAAATTCGTTTTCCGTTCAAAATCCGACCACGTATATATTTGGTGTTAAAAATCAAAGAGGAAATTGTAAAAAAGCGAAAACGTCGTGATCGTCGGAGACTGAGAATGAAAACAAAATTAAAGAAGAAAACTGTGAAACGTACATATGAATATTACATCATTGTTTAATGTTTTTAGTCGTAAAGTCGTCAAAAAAAGTATAGTCCGTGTACCAACTGTGAAAGTGTGGCATCGTGGATACAATCTAAGATATCTTCAGAAGTCGTGGACTCGTGGAAATAATCTTAGAAGTTTAAAGAATTAGAATTAAAAATATATATCTATGGTTTACTGTATAACTAAAAGAATATTATCACAAATAGACGACTCTTTACCCGTATTCAGTTTGAATAATTACAAGGGTTATGCTAGAATAACTAGTGTATACGATGGAGATACTTTCAAAGCTTGTATCATTCTTCATGGTAAAGTGTTAAAATTCACATTCCGAACACTTGGATACGACGCACCGGAAATGAAACCGTATCTTTCTATTGCTGGTCGCGAAAATCATATCCAGAAAGCTGTGGCTGCACGCGAATTGTTTAAACACGAAGTTGGGTTCCTTCATTCTACACCACATCAATGGTGGAATCCATTGATATGTAATACTAAGGTGAAGGGGTGGGTATGGATCGACTGTAAAAAGAATGATAAATATGGTCGAACCCTAGTTACCGTGTATAGAAAAAGAAGTGATACTAAATCCGTAAATGATAAAATGATTGATTCAGGTCTCGTAAATATTTACGATGGTGGAACAAAGCAGGAATTTAAATAGTGTATGGGTACTTCCTTACCCATAGATTACATATCCATTTATCACCAGACTTTACAGGTTTCCCTCCATGTAAAGCCTTGGATGTCAAGAAGTTATAATTGTCAAGGGTGTCAAAAAACAATGCATCACCAGCTTTGAGTTTATAAGATTTGTTTAGTTTTGGGAATACGGTTTCACCACCCTCGTACCCATCATTTAGTGCTAGAATAAATGTATACATTCTCATATTTTCATCACCTTTGAATGCATCTTGATGGGGTTTGTAATGACCCCCGGGTTTATATCTGACAACCTGAAGTTTCTCACAATTACGAATTGGTCGATCCGTGTACTTTAGACACCGTTCCATAATACCGCGAACAATGTCATCCTCTCTCCCTATCCAAGCAGTTTCACTTTTACGAATTTTTTCATCTACTGTTTTACTAGTAGATATAGTAGATGTCTCAAGTTTACTACTAGCTTTGTTTATGATGTGACGTCTCTCAGACTCTGATATAAAGTTTTCTATCACCGTTGGATTGGGATACCGTGGTAACAAGTATAAAACAAGTAAAATCAATATAACTAAATTTAACTTACCCTTCATCTTATTCTTTACAAATAAAAATTTCTGGGGGTAACACATTTATATCTTTCACGAATTGTTGCAAATACTTCATTTCCATAGTTAAATAATTTCTCTAAGATGTCTACGAATTCTGTTTCACGATCTGGTTCAAGAATGAATTGTCTAAGAATATCACCACCGGAATGTGTCAACATTTCGAATATATGTGACAAATCTCTCGATTTATCTTTGTATTTTTCCTGTCGCTGTAGAAATATTTTGAATTCTTTTTCCCCGAGTTCATTCAACATATAAGCGACGCGCTCATTCAAGTTGTTAACAGGTTCCACGTCCATAAACATTTGTTCCCTGTCTGCATAATATACACCAGTTGCCAAGTTTAATATGCCATTGGAAGCTTGAACTTCTCTAAGTTCACGGTAGGTTGGTATACCCCCACACGGTATATCACCGTGTTCCCGACTTACACCACCTTTCTTCTTAAATTCTATAAAATGGGGATTATGGATACGCCCAGTGACAATTTCACCCGAACGCCAATCGAAAGCTGTATGACAGTTAATACACCACATCTGAGAACAACCACTTGTTTTGTGTATAACAGTTCCACATTTTGGACATGATTTACTATCTTTATTTAATAACTTCATTGTCTTTACAACTTGTGGATCACATACGTGCCCCTCTTTTAACATCTCATTACACTCATTACAAAAGTTATTTTGACATAGACCACAAAAATATTCTTCATTTAAGAATCCTTTACATTCCTCTTGAGGACATTTACGTATGAATTTCGTTGGTTCATCGATATATAATTCACCCATATTCCTTAATCGTTCCAGTTGAATATATATAGTTTCTAAATTATGATGAAATGCCAATACTTCTGGGAAATTGATTATATTCTGACTAGTAATAGGAAAAGATAATTCATATTTATGATATGCATCTAGTAACGCAATACGTAAATTCCTAGCTTCCCTTCGGAGTTTTCGTATAGAAAGGATTCTCTCCACTTCCTTCTGACTCTGTGGCATAAGAGCTTTTTCGCGTTCAAATAGAACATTTTCCCGGTGTTTCTTTAGTTTTGTATTTCGAAAATATTTCGTACAAAATGAATCAATAAATTCGCGATTCCATAAAGTCTTACACCCCATGCAATGGGGGTCTTCAAATGATGAAAGAATATACCTTTGAGAACATGAGCGACAACATATTAAATCACAAAAAGGGCATTCAACTTTTTTATGATTTATTTTATTTAGTTTTTCACAACATACATCACAATCATTCATTAACTTAAAGGCATATTATTTCTTTAAACTATCATCACTTTAGTCTTGACACGCCACAAAGAGAGATAACTTGTCACGCGCGTCTGAAATCTTATTCCCGTATAACGTTTCCGCAAATAATAACACCATTTCCGCATCCTTGTATGACATATACGAATGTCCGTGCTTTTCGTATATAGCCACAACATCTTCGAGGTGGTTATCACACCAGTCTTTCACATCATCTTCTTCATGAAGACTCTTTTCGATGAAATCGGCAACCTCGTCGCTGAGAGGCATGTCGGTAATCACGGTACAGTCGTCGTCGGGATGATTCATTTTAAGATACTTTCTTAAAAATTACTGTTTACTTAGGTTTCTCAATCGTCTAGCTTCCGCGTTTACTTTCGCTGGGCTAAATCCGGGGTTATTTTTCTTTACTTTCTTCTTCAGGTTTTTTAATACAGCTTTGTTGTCGACCCGACGTTCCGAGCGTGGTCGATTATTCACTTTCTTCAAGGCTTCATCTCTACGAACAGCTCCTTCGATTCTCCCACGAAGTTTTGTGACGTTTGTTCGATTTTTCACGCGATCGATATTTCTACCAAAGTTTGTACTTGTATTCTTTGCCAATTCTTGGAGTTCAACCTTTTTAGCATTTATAAAATTCTCACGTGAGCCATATTTCATCTTCTTCTTGGATTCATTCGAATTTGCATTCGAGTTGTAGTTAGATACTACAGAGTTTGTGTTATTGTTATTGTTCTTATTCTTCACCTGAATTTCTATAAGCTTACGTCTCGCATCAACATCATTTTTGAATTGTACCACCTTTCTTCGGTGATTCATTTTCTCAACTTTGGTTAATCCCATTTTAGTGTATTTGTTTTCAATATTTTTACGAAGTGAAGTCTTTTCATTCAACTTATTCCCAATACTTTTTAAATTTTCACTTGTCTCCGCTGCTCTCAATTCTTTAGCCCAAACACCTATCCTACTCTTTGTTAAACCCTTCCTTTCTTGGAACACACCATCGTTATTTGGTCGCAAGTTCAATTCCTTTGTAATTTTATTTTTAAGATTGTTCCGGTCCGAGTTGAAATTCTTGATGATGTTACGCACGTTATTCTCTTGACGCCCAACCTCTTCGGGAATATCATTTATAACTGTCGAATTGGTGAGAGATTCGGCTGAAATTTCACCATTGTTAACCTTAAACGCATTGTTTGACGCATTCTTAAAGTTGTTCGCATTGTTTGAGTTAAACGTGGGGTTATTTACAATTGTCATTTTGTTCTTGTTCTTGTTATTGTTACTGTTCTTGTTATTGTTTGAGTTAGAATTATTGTTGTAAATGGGTTCAGCTGCGCGTCCACCCCGACGTATTCCACTTTTAACTCGTTTTTTAATATCGGTACTAATTTCGTTATAAATTTTATCGGCTAGAAACTTGATATCAGCCTTGTTGTTGGTAGACACAGCCTTGTTGTTGGTAGACACAGCCTTGTTGTTGGTAATTGATTTCTTTTCGACTTCTTTGACAACATCTTTGTTAATTTCTGTCATGATTTGGTTGGCTAGGGAGTTAACATTACTCTTGTTGTTAGTTGTATTTAAGACCGATTTTCGCCTATTATGAGCATTCATAAACAACTTAAAAGAGGCTTCATCCCCCCCTTTGTTTGGGTGAAGCTTTAGACTACCCTTGAGAAATACCTTTCTAAGATCTGTGAGTGTAGTAGCTTTATTGACACTGTTGAATAAGTTTTTGGTTTCAGTATTCATGTTATTAGTGTTCACGTTTACGTTCTTCTTATTAGATGTCACTACTGTACCCCTATTAGATTTATTAATGGAGTTTGTGATATCCCGTTTCACTAAATGATTTATGATACCGTTAGTAACATCTTTTACAACGATTCCATTATTAGTTGTATTGGTTCGCAGTTCCTTCGCGATATCTTTATTAATTTCGGTAAGAAGTTTATTGGCTACGATAGCGACATCGCGATTAGGGCCATTTCCGGTGTTGACCTTGTTACCACCATTGTTGGTACCAGTTCCAGAGTTTACCCTGTTAGGACCCACGAGTGCATTTACCAACTTGTTACCACTTCCGGTGTTCACCTTGTTAGGACCCATGAGTGCATTTACCAACTTGTTACCACTCCCGGTGTTGACCCCTTTGGGAACATTGTTGGTACCAGTTCCAGAGTTGACCCCTTTGGGAACATTGTTGGTACCAGTTCCAGAGTTGACCCCTTTAGGAACATTGTTGGTACCAGTCCCAGAGTTGACCCCTTTAGGAACATTGTTGGTACCAGTTCCGGTGTTGACCCCTTTGGGAACATTGTTGGTACCAGTCCCAGAGTTGACCCCTTTAGGAACATTGTTGGTACCAGTCCCAGCATTTTTGGGACCGTTAGCCGCTTTGGCATTCTTTTTCTTAAACATCCAATTAAACATACCGGGTTTCTTATTTGCGGCACCCGCCGCTACTGCAGTCGCTGCCCCCGCAGCCACAGCACCCACCGCTGCATTCTTTTTGACACCGCCACTGAAAGGTGACGCAGCTGGAGCTGATCCACCCTTATTCAGGAAACTGGCATTCTTTTTGACACCACCACTGAAAGGTGACGCAGCTGGAGCTGGAGCTGATTCACCCTTGTTAAGAAACGCAGGCTTCGCCTTGAAACCATTCCCAAACTGAGTTGGGGGTGGACCCGAATTGGTAGAAGTGCTCGCAGTTAAGAAGGCGGGCTTCGCCTTGAAACCATTCCCAAACTGAGTTGGGGGTGGACCCGAGTTGGTACCGTTAACTGTAGAATTTACCTGGGTACCAGCATTCGTTTGATTTCCAGAGTTAGTCTTAGAAGTAACAAACGACGGTTTAAAAGACAACTTATTTGGAAAACTCATCGATCCCGATTTATTGTTAGATCCATTTTTAAAGGTTAATCCAGGCTTATTACCTGAAAGGTTGTTGTTACCACGGTTATTATTATTGTTATTACCGCGGTTGTTGTTACCACCGTTTTTGTTAGCTCCAAAGTTGTTAAAGTTTGAGCCCCGATTCTCGGTATTATTGAAAGCGGAATTATTATTGAAATTCCTACGGTTATTATTTACTGCTGTGTTGTTCACTGCTGTGTTGTTACCCACTGCCGTGTTGTTCACTGCTGTGTTGTTACCCACTGCTGTGTTGTTCACTGCTGTATTGTTGATGGAACTCCTGGGACTTTTTACTATAAGACGCTTCGATACGATCTTCACGGGTTCGCGAATTTTCAAATACCTGAGGCGTTTCCCGATAGCATCGACTAATTGTTTTTTAGTCTTCTGTTCTACCTGAGAGGTGAGACCGACCTTACGCGCGATTCGTTTGAGATCGTTACGCTTGGTGGCAGAATCAAAAAGAAGCTCGTAATCGAGGGGTTTCAATGGAGAGATTCGGTCGAGTAAGTATGTCCTGTCGGAGCTCATAACAAGGGGTGGAAAAGGTAATTTCCCCCCATGTATGTTATCATATGCGTCACACATCTCTTTCCTTGTGAGTTTAATGTCTTCCCCAGTTTGCATTTTAATCATTTTTCTGAGGGATTCGATGTCAGCGTCTGGATCACACGCTTCCGTCATTTATATTAAACTAACAAAAAAAGTATTATTGAGATAAGTACCCTATATTGTATAATTTCACTTTTTCTTCATATGTCATACTAAAATTGAATACATTCGTATCCTTCACGTTAATATCTATAACTTCTACTGGTATGTTATAGTCTATTCGATTCTTGAGTGAAGAACTAACTAACGACTGTACGAATTGTATTGGACTGTCAATATCTTCCTGATATATACGATCCATCTTGATTTTTATACATGCAACTTCATGTGGTTTTTTATCTAAAAAGGGGTTAATTGGGTATTGTTCCTGTGTACCCCCATCAACGTATGTTTTACCATTATATTTACCACATGCGAATATAAGAGGAACGGCCATACTCATACACACTGCATCAATTACCTTCATGTCTGGATGTGTGTCTTTAGAGAAGTATTCAGTTTCATTCGTGTTTAAACAAAATGCTGAAATGTGAATTTTCATCTCTATTTCTTTAAAGGTTGGGTCACACCCACATATTTCGACTAGTTTCTTACGAATGGGTGTCATTGATACAAAACCAAATTTTGTAAAGAATGAACCTATACGTATCTTAACGAAATTAGGGATATTTACTTTTAAACATACATCTAAAATTTCATCGACGGACATACCTAAAGCCAAAAATAAAGCTAAAATAGATCCCGCTGAGGAACCTGAAATCTCCTTCACATTAGCTAATTGTGATTCCCGAGCTTTCAGGGATCCTATGAGTGAAAATATAGCCATGGATGCTGGACCCAAGACGAGATACTTCATCTTCTTACTTAGTAGAATTGAGGAAATTGGCGACGTAAAAGCGCGAAGACTACAGCAAACACTACTGCATGAATCATTACTGATTCTATACCAGTCTCGCCAGACATGTAGAGACCCTTCGAACCTGGTGGGATACTCAAGAGAAGACCTGGGCTTAGAAGAAGGAATAAGGATGTGGTTACGAGGAGATCCGTCTGTGTGAGAACCAAACCCATAGCTTTGGCGATCATGCTGTACGCGAGAAAGAATACGAGAGCATGGAAGAATACCGACGTTTGATCCATTTTTTTGTCCATAAATGCAATTTTTGTGCCATCGGTGGTAAGCAGAATACCGGGGCTCAGTGCGAGAAAAAGCGCCGCTGGGACGGCGACCTTCTGTGTAGTAATATCAGGTAGCATTTAGTATATACTCATATAATTTTTAGTAAAGTCGGAAAAGTTATTGAAGTTTGCACCTCGCATCATATATTCATGAAGACAATTGTGATTAATTATACGCCTGACATTTCTCCAAATGTGAGCGATTCGTTCCTCATACCAAATAGTCTGTTCCTGGTATTCATATGTGACACGATCATCCAGTGACACGTGGTCTTGGTAACAAAACTCGACAAAATCACAAAATTTTCCCGAGTGTTGAATGTGAGCGTCATACAACAGAGTTTCTATTGTATTCCACATCATATGCAATTCATCTGAGTATTCGACTTCCCAGTCTTCGATATTCAGAGGAGTGTGTTCGTTATTTTCTTCATCATCGCTGATGTAGGCATCAAACCCGATAGTTGCTTCGTCGACATATTGACTCCAAACCATCGTGCTTTACTTATCTTCTTTCACAGGTTTATCTTTTATACCAGTTAATGAAAGTGAGGTCGATTCCTTAACTTTAAGGTTATCCTGAATGGCATTTAGGGCTCCTTCCACCTTTACCTCGTCACCGCCGAAAAATTTAATAAGACCCACCTTTACAGCGTCTTTGTTAATTCCAGCTTTGCGTACACTTTTACGTATACTGATTTTACCTTTTCTGAGGTTAATGGTATCAATACCCTGGGAAACCATATGCTTCTTAACATTCTCTTTCAAACGTTTCTCTTCCTGGTTAAGGACTTTGATATCAGATTTTGCTTCAGCAAGTTGTTTAGTAAGTTCTACGAGCTTAGATACAGTTTCAGTTAGATCGTTTGACACGGAAGCCATTTATAATTATAGTTTTTTAATCTTTAAGCACACAACCCACGTTGCATGGTGTCGGGCGCGATGGTGGAGTTATTCCACACAAAGGGCGCCTTGGGGTTAGGTGGGTCAGCGCGGATTTGCTGATTGGCGTTGCGGAGAGCACCACCGACGGTCTCGGGGTATCCAACCTGGGCGCGGGGCTCGAGGAAGTTTTGACCCTTAAGTACATCTTCTGGGGCAAACTGACCGAAATCTTCCTTCGAGGCAACCTCACGGGGGAGCAGCGACGAAGCGAGGCCGGTACCCTTCTGCATACCAGCGCCGGCAGTGGCAGTGGATGGCCCAGTGGTCGCGGTGGAACCGAACACACTGTATTCCTTCTCGGAGATGGAGTAGTTAGAATTTTTATTCATGACACACAAAAGGTAAATCACCACGGCAATGGCGGCGATCATCATGATTTGCTGGGTGCGACCCTTCATCATCGTTTATATACTGTTAACAAATTTTTTTTATTCGGTGAGAATGTCGATCCGTTCTTTGATCGTCTTCTGAGGTTCGGTCGATTCCGAAACATTCGACTCGGGTTCGGCCACTGACTCGGGTTCGGCCACTGGCTCGGGTTCATCCACGAAAGCGTATTCTTCTGGGTAAAGATTCTTTACTGATACTTCCTTGACTGGTTCATCATGGAGTCGAATCTGAACGACATTCCAGTAACCACCGAAAGCCTTTTTGGCAAACCACAATCCAGCAAACTCGACGAGAACATCACACGTTCTATCAGGTTGAACGTTATCAAATTCGATTGGTTCCTTATTGGTATTAAATACACGAACCGGGGGGTCGGTGAGAACATCTACGGTCATCTGACCGTTAGTCAATACACCGCTGTGAGCTCCATTAATAACCCTTTCCGAAAGTTGCTTACCGAACCATTCAACACAGTTCTCATGTGCAGCACTCAAGTTCATAGACTCGACATCGTCGATTTTCTTGGTATTAGATTCAGTATTCATGTCAAAAATCATTTCCCCTGACATTTCGGATACAGTAACACCATTCAATTGGACGAGACATTTGCACTTTTCGTCACTGGAAGCCTGAACAAAGTAGAGTCCATCGTCACCTTTCGATGGGGTGTTGTAAAACATTATGATATATTTATGATTTACTTCTTTAAACCAATAAAAGGTATAGCAGCGGCACGATTTAAAAGATCTTTAGACACCCAATCATTTCGACCAGCTTTATATCCATATAGAGTTTTGGGTATATTCAACTTCTTCGGTAATGGTTTCGCCTGGGTTGGTCTAAGTGAAAATTCATTTTTCACGTATGCATTATTATTCGCATTCTTCCACTTCAAAGTTTTCAAATTGAAACGTTTGTTTCCATGTGATTTTTCGAACCCATTCGCGTTCATTGTATTTGTGACTGGTTTCAGACCATGAACGATTTGTTTCGATAAACGCTCTTTAGAAGGTTCGGTGGTGAATTTGCTGTGGTTACGGGGGTTTACCTTTTTAGCTTTCTTAATGTTAACATTTCTGTGTTTCACCACCGGCTTTCTCTTCAATCCAGTCAATTTAGGGCGAACTTTACTGAATACAACATCCATGGAATCTGATGCACCGACTCTCTTATCAAAGAGTTGACCGAGTTTTATAAGACGAAGTCGGTCTCTTATCTTCTTATCTGGTCTAAGTTTCAGTTTTTGCATAAGATAGATATCTTCAAATAAAAATTCCCTACTCGCGATGTATATCTTTTGATTGTTTATCATCTTTCCCGTCTGTGGATTTCTATAAACGATACCTTTGCGCTTAGTTTGTGACACTTCATATCCAAATTCATTTGGTCTCATAAAAGGTATATCTAGAATACCGCCTAACGTGGTATTCTCAATTCGTGCACTCCTTGGGGAAAAGAATCGAATATTCAAATCTAGGGCAAATAACTCGACATCAATGAAAATATCTCCTTTCGCGGGTTTATTTGTAGAACCACCTTTCTTCTTCTTGATTAAAGTGTACCGTCTGGTTACGTATGGTCCACTTTTATTGAAACCAATACCCATAAATTTAAACAATTTACTGTGTTGAACCTGGAATGATAAAATGCGCTTCTTAATTCGCGAGTTCAACTTTTGTGATAGTTTACCTAAATTGTCCCACAACAATAATTTGAGTGCTTGAAGTTTACCAAAATATTTCGCATTTGTTTTCATAAAAGGGACAAATTTCGCATCAATATCTGTTGTTATAATACGATCAGCGTAATCGACGTATAAATTGAAAGCTTCACCACCACTTACAATGAGATCACCAGAAGACTTAAACATTTCAGTAAGTTCTCCGATAGTATCGAGTATTATATCACGAATGGAATCTGTTACTACGACATACACCATTTTTTCCAGGTCATTATCTGGGAATTTGTCATGTAACCGTTGTCGAAATTTTCCTAAATCCCTTTGTTCATTCCTGTCGAAATATTTTTTCAATTTTGCATCTTTAAAAAATAAATTTTCATTCATAAACGATTGAATCCGAACTTTCGAATAACTTTTTTCATCCATTATTATATCGTGATATAATAATATGGTCTGCAATGTTATTGACGAATGTAGGTGTTACGCCTACGATGATGTAAAGAATCCGAAGAGAGAACAATTCTGTGGTGTGAGAAAAGGGCCACATGTAATTCCATGTCCCAAAGACTGCTGTGCTGGTGGGTGCCCTGGTAAGTTCCCCAGAGAACCATTCAGGATCATAAAGCGCCCAATACTCACCGAACCTATTAGACAGATTGAGCATTTGGATATAAAGATTCTTATGTTTTTAACGATAGTTTTAGCTGGTATTTTCATGTTACTATTATGACTTAAAGATAGGATCACTAAATAAGATATAATGTCTCTTGAAACTATTCAAACCGAACTTACTGCTCTCCGCTCCGACATTAAGTCTCTTGTCAAACTTGTCCGCAAGGTTAAGAGCATCCAGGAGGATCCCGATGGTGAAAAGGCCAAGGCCCGTGCCGCCAACAACGGCTTCAACCGCAAGCAGGAAATTACACCTAAGTTGCGGGAATTCCTTACACTCCCCGAAGGTGATCTCATTTCTCGATCGGAGGTAACCAAGGTTGTTAACAAGTATATCATCGAGAAGGGTCTCAAGCACCCCGAGAACGGTCGTCAAATTATCCTAGACGATAAGCTTCGCGATCTACTCGCTCCCCCAGCTGATGTTGTGGTAACATACCTTAACCTCCAAAAGTACCTTTCCCCTCATTACATTAAGAAGGATCCCGTAAAGGCTTAAAAAAATAAAACATAACATTAACAAGATGGTTACTTTCGTTACTAAACCTCAAATCGAACAACTTGTTGGTACAAAGATCAAAAATCTTGATTTGTACCAAAAGGCATTTACACATAAATCAGCTATAAAAGAATATGAAAAATTAAAAGAATCATTTGAGACTCTCGAGTTTATTGGTGACTCTGTATTGGGGTTTGTAATCACTAAATTCTTATTCGATCAATACGAAAGTCGCCAAGAAGGTTTCCTCACGAAGGCTCGTACAAAATTGGTTCGCGGTGAAACCCTGGCACAAATAGCAAAAATACTTGGTCTTGAGAATTTAGTGGTTATGGATGAAAAGGGGATGCGTAATGGTTGGAACAATAACCCGAAAATACTTGAAGACGTATTTGAAGCCCTAATTGGTGCAATTTATATGGATTTGGGTCTTCTTCACGCTAAAGAATTTGTACTTAGGATTTACAATGACCCTAAATACATAGACCTGAATCTAATTATGATTGACGACAATTTTAAGGATCATCTAATGCGATATTGTCAAGTAAACAATTGGCAACTTCCCGAATATAGAGTTGTTGCACATCATGAAGGGATATTCTACATTGATATTTACGTTAATAATCGATTCATGAGTAGAGGAGCAGCAAAAAGTAAGAAACAAGCTGAACAAAATGCAGCTAAGTTATTCTTCGAACAGCTTAAAAGTTATACAATTACTTAATTTAGTATGCACCCAAATGTTAAAGCTGCGTTAGAGAGGGAATATGCCGCACAGAAATCTGAAGAGTGGCTTGCTCTCAGAGGTAAGATGTTGACTGCAAGTGATGCAGCTACGGCTATCGGTGTCAACAAATATGAAACACCCGACGGACTTCTACTAAAAAAATGTGGTCTCGGTGAGAAATTTACCGGGAATGCGGCTACGCGACACGGTGAGAAGTATGAAGATGAAGCACGAATTTTATATGAGGAGCGACACGGGGAGGTCGTACACGAACTTGGTCTATGTCCTCACCCGGTACACTCATGGCTCGGTGGAAGCCCTGATGGTGTGTCTGAATCTGGTAAACTCGTTGAGATTAAATGCCCTCCAATGCGACAGATTGTACCCGGTGAGGTGCCTATCCATTACATGCCACAACTTCAATTATGTATGGAAATTTTAGATCTTGAGTCGGCCGATTTCATCCAGTATAAACCAGCTGAAACAAATTGGCCGAAACCAGAAGAATTTGACGTCGTCAATGTACCCCGTGACCGTGAATGGTGGAAAACCAACCTACCGATTATGAGGGAATTTTGGGAAAAAGTTCTCTATTTTAGAGAACATTTAGATGAACTTCCTGTACCTAAGTTGAAGAAAACTCGTAAGAAAAAGGAAGTTGAACCTCTCATCTGCGAGATTGAACCAAATCCAGAAGAAGACTATTTCCATGAAGATTGAAGACCAATACAACCTTGCGAAGACTGGTTTGAACGGGCGTCTATTTGTACCCTATCAAAGGGAGGGTGTACTGTGGATGCTTACTATGGAAAATCAGCAATCAGGACCCAAGGGGGGGTTTCTGTGTGACGAAATGGGTCTGGGTAAGACTGTGCAGTTGGTTTCCACTATGCTTGGAAACCCGCAAAAACGCACACTCATCATCGTACCCAAATCTATTATCACCCAATGGGTTGAAGAGATCAACCGATTTGCACCATCTCTTTCCATCAATGTATTCGATGGACCAGATCGGAAATTCGTGGATGCGGATATTACTATCGCACCTTATACTTTACTGACTGTGAAAGGTCAAACCTCTGAGGTCAAGACACCCCTTCACAGGATCTTGTGGGATAGGGTCATTTTGGACGAAGCCCATGAAATCCGCAACAAAAAATCGAAAATATTCAAAAGTGTCTGCCAACTTCAGACGCAAATCAAATGGATCGTGACTGGTACACCCGTCTTTAATTCGATGGAGGATTTTGTATCACTTTGCACTTTTCTAGGACTCTCGAAATCTTTGGTTCAAGGAATGTCTAACAAGATCAAAGACATTTACATATTGAGGAGAACGAAGGATGATCTATGTGACCGCCTTCAACTCCCACCTTGTTATTTCGAAAATGTTGAATTGGAGATGTATCAGGACGAAAAACAACTCTATGAGATGGTATTTCTTGAGGCACAGGATACTATCCGCGAAACGTTTAAATACGCACAAAGTTTGAACGCGAAAAACATGGTTATTTTGGAATGTCTTCTTCGTGCAAGACAGTGTATGATTTGGCCTCAGATGTACCTAGATGGTGTTGCAAAACAAATGAAGGTGCAAGGGGAAAAATGGGTTGGTCGTTCTCATAAAATGGAGACACTTTTCAGGATGATTAAAGAACATCCAGATGAAAAGTCTCTGATCTTTTGTCAGTTCAGGGGTGAAATGGACCATATCCAGAAAAATATGGAATGCCCCGTATACCGCATCGATGGTTCAGTTAACAAAGATGACAGGGTGAGGCAATTATCGGAATTCAAAAGTGCTCCACCAGGTGCGGTATTCATCATCCAGATCAAAGCTGGGGGGCAAGGACTAAATCTTCAGGAAGCAACTCGTGTATATATCACTGGTCCATCATGGAATCCGGCAACTGAACTCCAAGCTATTGGTCGAAGTCACAGGAGCGGGCAAACACGACCAGTTTATGTAAAAAAATTGGTATACAATGAATGCCCGCGTTTTGTGAGTGTCGAACAAGAAATGATGGCACTTCAAGGGCATAAATCGATCGTGTGTTCTAAAGTCTTGAATGATGAACGAATTGAGAACCAGATTCCTGTCAACAGAACTTCGGATAAAATTTCAATTATGGATATCAAAAAAATTTTCAAAGCCTAATATAAATGACTGTTGGTACACGCGCTGAAGTTTTCCATGGTAACGCTGATAAAACACCCGGAGGTCTCTCCAAAAAAGATTTGCTCATGAAAGATGGTCATCTCGTATCGAAGGCGGCCAGTAAGGCTGCTCTCGCACGTATGAAGAAGGAAGGTAAGAAGGCGATGGTGAAGGTTTTCAAACCCAAGAAGAGTGGGTTCAAACTCCAGCCCAAGAGTGGTACAAAGGAGTATGAGAAAAAGATCGCTAAGATGCAGTAAAATTTTGTAGATATAAGGTAAGAATGTCTCTCAAAAGCTGGGAAGACTCTGTGAAAGTCGCTAAAATTAGACTAGGTTTGGACCCTAAGGAATTTATCAGGATTCAAGGTAAATTACTCAAGGAGGCTCAAACGATATATCGTATTTTAATGTTGAATAAAAAAAATATTGTTAAAAAGTAATAATGGCGACAAACCAAGGTCAAGCACCAAATAACACGAAGAACAATAATGGTAGTAAGTTAGTGAATGCCTTAACTCGAACACCCAGTAGTGGTGGGAACAATCTCAACCGAGGAAAAGCGGGTAATTCGAACATGGCCAAGGCGCGGGGTAAATCCCTCGCGGAAATGGCTCAATCCCAAGGTTATGCGATGGCTCAAAAAGCTCACGAACAAGCGCTCGCTATGGTTCAGCAGGCCCAGGGACAGGCGCTCGAAAAGGCGAAGCAAGTTGCTATCAGTAGGGGTCTACAATTCAATGCGAATGTCCCAACTAATTATTTGGATGGTCAGGGACGACGTATCATGCAAGGTGCCAATGGTGGTACATACGTAAATACCTCGAGTGGACGCAACTATAAACCTACACCATCGTTTCTTAACCAGATGGGAACTAACGTAGTTTCCCAAATTAGTAAGTAAAAAAATCTGAGTATACAGTACAATAATACAATGGGCTTTGGTGCTATGGCAAAAATGGCTATGAAGGCCGCTGCGAAAGAAGCAAAGAGTGTTGCGAAAAACATGGCTCAAAATGCCAAGAAAGAATTGATGACTGCAGCCAAGGCGAAGGGTCAGCAGATGACCCAAAATGCGATTAAATTTGGTACAGCCAAATTGAACTCGGCACAAGCGAACGCCGCGAAAAGGATGGGTGCCATGGCTGTAGGTGTACAGGCTGGTGCCCCGGTGATGGTAGGTCCACGTGGTGGAAACTTCAGAATGAACGCTCGGGGTCAGCGTATTCCTATGCTTGCTTAATTAGGTAGCACAAATTGAAACCCCTTTAAATTTTGAGGCTCGTACACAACGAGCTGATACAACTTCCAAGTACAACCAAACATCCTATTCAAGAAATATACGCTATTGAGTTCAGCAATAGCATGACCGGAATTCCTTGCATAGAGACCATTTGTGACGTCATCCTTAATTGGATTTTTATCGGAATTATAGACCGTAGCCTTAATGGTATCATTCATATCAGTATCAACCTTCACCCTAAACTTTGGTTCGCGTTCAGCTGACATTTTTAGGTTCGAATTAAACATTGGAATCAGTTCCTCCTTACTCATTGGTTTGCCGAAGATAGTTACACTTTGTTCGACTACAGAATCAATTATCATGTCTTCAATCGCTCTTACCGAATCGTAAAACTTCTTCATGTAACTTTCATCTTCATCATACCCCTTGACGGCGAAATCGATATTGTACTTTGTTTGTCCGACTTCTGGTGTAAAACCAGAAACACCGAAGGGCATATACATACGCGGGAATTGCATACGAAATGGTGTACCCTGTTTTGTAGTGACTACGATTTTTCGGTTATTAAATTCATTGATTTGAATATTGTTAATTGCGTTGTCCATGGCTTTCTAATCCTTTTACAATTATAAACTTTAAGCCGAACATGCCACACAATCCGGTTCCAAACTAAACTGAATTGGTCGAGCCTTGGCTTTCGATCGAAGATAATACATTCCCGTTTTAAGACCCGATTTCCATGCGTACATATGCATTGAAGAAAGCTTTGACATGGTTGGACTCTCTATGAAAAGATTCATAGATTGAGATTGATCGATAAAGTGACCCCTGTCTGCTGCCATGTCAATAATGCACTTCTGACTGATCTCCCAAACAGTTCTGTATAGAATCTTAATATCATCGGGGATGTCTACAATATTCTGAATTGATCCACCAGCTTTAACCATCAGGTCTTTCATCTCCTTAGACCACAAACCGCGTTTCTTTAGATCATTGACAAGGTGGTTATTTACTACAACGAATTCACCTGCAATGGTTCGTCGTAAATAGATGTTAGTCGTGTAAGGTTCAAAACATTCGTTATTACCCAAAATTTGAGCGGTGGAAGCAGTGGGCATGGGTGCCAATAAAAGACTGTTACGAAGACCCTTAGTTTTTACGCGTTCGCGCATTGCTTCCCAGTCATATCTACCGCTGAACTTCGTTTCACCTTCCCACATATCCGGTTGGAGGATACCCTCGGATGCAGGAGAACCATCAAACGTTTCATAGGAACCATCAATTTCAGCTAGTTCCGAGCTGGATTCTAGGGCAGCATGATAAATTGTCTCGAAGATGTGAGCATTCATCAATCGTGATTCTTCGGAATCAAACGGGAGGCCACATAATATGAATACGTCAGCAAGTCCCTGTACCCCTAGACCGATAGGTCTATGTCTCATATTGGAACGTTTTGCTGTTTCAACTGGATAGAAGTTTCTATCAATCACACGGTTGAGATTCTTTGTAACAACTTTAGTTACTTCATGAAGTTTTTCGTAATCAAATTTCTTCGTTTCCCTGTTTACGTATTTGGGTAATGCAATAGACGCCAGATTACAAACCGCTGTTTCGTCCTTGTTTGTGTACTCAATAATCTCAGTACACAAGTTAGAACTCTTAATGACACCCAAATTCTTTTGGTTACTCTTAGCGTTACATGCATCTTTGTAAAGCATATACGGTGTACCCGTCTCAGTTTGAGACTTAAGAATCGCTTTCCATACATCTGCAGCAGGGATGGTAACATTCGCGAGTCCTTCCTCTTCGTATTTGGTATAGAGATCTTCAAATTCCTTACCATAGACATCTGAGAGACCCTTTGCTTTGTTAGGGCAAAACAGGGACCAGTTACCACCTTCTTCGACCCGTTTCATGAAGAGATCTGGAATCCACATAGCCGAGAAAAGGTCACGGCAACGAGCTTCTTCATCGCCTTGGTTAAGACGGAGTTCGAGAAAATCCATGATATCTGCATGCCATGGTTCAACATACACAGCAATAGATCCCTTGCGACGACCAGCCTGGTTCACGTAACGAGCTGTGGCATTGAATACACGAAGCATTGGGATAATACCATCCGATTGACCGTTTGTACCCTGAATACGAGACTTATTGGAACGGATATCGTGGATATGCATACCGATTCCACCCGCCCATTTACTAATCTGGGCGCACTCTGTTAGTGTTCCGTAGATGCCATCGATTGAATCTTCTTTGTTTGCAATCAAAAAACAAGAGGACATTTGTGGGCGTGGTGTTCCAGCATTAAATAGGGTAGGTGTAGCATGGATGAAAAGACCTTGGGACATTTTATCATAGGTTTCCAAAACAGAGGGAACATCCTTACCGTGAATACCAATAGATACACGCATAAACAAGTATTGCGGTGTTTCTACCAACCTTCCATCAACACGTTGAAGATACCCCTTCTCGAGTGTTTTTATACCAAAATAACCAAAATCAAAATCCCGATCAGTATTGATATCATCCTTTACTTTAAAAGCGACATCCGATACTTCTTCCGTAATAATACCAGCCTTTAGAAGCTTTCTCATCGCGAGATGAAAGTTATTGGGGCATACCTTTTGAATGTTACTCGCAACAATACGTGTGGCGAGGATTTCATAGTCTGGATCAGATGTGATCATTCCGATACAAATCTCTGCAGAGAGAGTATCAATTTCCTGGGCGGTAATTTGGTCGTACATAGATGAGAATACCTGTTGAGCAACCTTAGTGGAGTCACAGTTCTCTGAAAGTCCATACGTTAAATTCTTGATCCTATTGGTGACATTATCAAATTTCATATCCTCAATACGACCTGAGCGTTTAATCACCCTCATATACTTTCTAATGCAATTTTATTTTTAACTTACTTCTTCAGATTTAAGTCGGCACACCGAACAGTAGCTGTTCCAAGTGTTTCCATTCGACGGTCGGGCTGGAGGAGATAGGTATTCACGTAGAATGGTCCGTCCTCACCAGCCTTGGCGACTGGGGCGTACGACCCAACGAAACAGGAGGGGGCGCTGCATGAAATTGTATCAACCGAGTTGGGACCATTGGCATAAGCTTCATTAAAGTCCGAGTAGTTCATCATTTAATATTTACATAGTTTTTTTTTCCAGGTGTATATTAAATGAGTAATCTCCACCTGAATTCTGTCAAACAGTGTGAGACTCCATTGAATTCACTGTTCTTTTCTGAATTTAACAAAAATATTCTTCAGCGTGGAATTCGTCAGGCGTTTAAGGATCGTACTGGTATATCAATTGATTACCAGAACCCCGATGATTTGTACGGAATCATGCGTGTAGTATTCATCAACAATTCCGGTAACCACCACAAGGCGGTCAACACACAGGTAAAGGCTATGAACGCTCGTGTTATCGAGACTGCTTTATCCCAAATACAGACGGGTGTTTCTCAATACATTGCTTATGTGAGTGAAATTGACACAACAAGGAATATCATGGATAAACCCGTAAACACGAGTACAGTCGGAAAGAAGTTGCCATACAACAATAAAATTGGGTTGTAAATTAACTATATTAAAGTTACAATCACCCTCTTGGATAAGTATGAGTCTAAACTATTACAAGAATGAAACAGAAAAAGTATGTAAATCCAAGGGGTGGGATAGAGCACCAATAGACACTGTATGGCTTCTCCTGTCTGAAGAAGTAGGTGAACTTGCGTCGGCTATCAGACAGTATAAGAAAATGTATAAGAAAACAAATTTGAAGAAGGATAGGGGTACGGACGTGATGATGGAGATGGGGGATGTATTTAGTTATTTATTTCAACTCGCGCACATGTTAAATGTTGATCTCGATCAGATGTGGCAAGTACATCGATTCAAAATGAACGATAAGAAATATAATCTGAACTAATAGTAATTATGAGTAAGTTTATGCTCAGTGACGATGATTCTATAAATGATGTCAACCCATTTGTCAAACACGATTTTTCCCTTCCAGGAAGTGTTGGACAGACAGCTGCTTTTGATAATTTTACGAAATCCCCCACAGGGGGAGGGGGTAATTTTGACACGGGAGAGAGTGTATACTGTAGTTTCGGGTTGTGCGAAACTCAAGAAAAACCAACGACTGTATTCAGTGCTATTCATCCCCGAAGGAATATCGATACCGGTTTTACATGTGATTCAACTGAAAAGGTTACCGTTGGTGTTGCGAAGGAAGAGAAAATTCCATATTTTGGTATGTTTCTAGGTGTTGTTTTTATAAGTCTTGTTGTATCATACGCAAGACGGTAAAAAAATACTCAAGTCTATCCAATTTAACACAACCCTCGATACAATGGGGTAATTGTTTCTTGCAAAACTTGATAATAAACTCTCTCTGCCAAGCACTTTTCATATTAATAATGGGTGGCTGGAAGCTGGGATCTAGAATTTTACTCGCGTGTGCGAGACGAACGTACGTCTTAACGGTTTGCTTGGATGATAGAATGACGTCAAGAGCCAATTCGGCCATTCGTTGTCTAACCTCTATAGTCTTAGAAACCATAATATCTAGAAATTTTAAGTAAGGAATTGAGTGTTTCTTTGCTTCAAAAACAGTCCAATCCGCTAGGGGTTCGGTATTCATGTAGTCCGTGAATGCTTGGTACCCTTGTCCGCGAACGTACATATCGTAGACGATTTCCACGTAAGTGAGATCCGATTCAACATCATGTACGACTTTTGCATATTTAAAGAAGGCTGACATCTAGCGATATAAAGTATTTATTCTTTAAACACCTAAGTTACCTCACACCGTCTTATATTGCATGACCCAAAATGTACTCTACTATCGCAAACAACTCATTCTCCTATCTTCTTAGTATTAATGAGTTTAGGAATGAATTACCCGAAGATATAAGACCTTCGTGGATAAAAATTACAACCATTACGATGGTTTCCAATTTTCTTCAAAACATTGACATCAAACGCCTTCGAGCTATTTTTGAAGACATTGGCATATACAGGATGAAGCGCAGTGGTTCAAATACCAGTGGTTTTGAATGGAAATTGAAACCTACAACTTTTTACAATCAAGTGACACTGACTTACCACGACACTTACAGTACTAAATCTGTAAAAGTCTTCCCAAATGGTAGTATTCAAGTCGCTGGGTGTTGTGATCTCTTTGATTGCAAACGCATTATTACCCAACTTATTCATATTTTCAGGGTTTTCCTTGATATGGATGTCAAAGTAACTAGTGATACTTTCAGGGTTGTGATGATCAATTCAAATTTCAGTCTCAACTATAACATCAACCTTATGAAAGTTTCGGATTGGTTCGAGCGATACAACGATATCTTCAAAGTATCGTTTGAACCTGACAGGTATTCAGCAGTGAAGATCAAGTTTAAACCGGCACATGAGATGAAAGAAATCACTTGCAGTATCTTCAGTACCGGTAAAATCATCATCACAGGGGCGGAAACATTGAAAGAAATTGCATTTGGTTATAACATTATTAACCAACACATCAATGAAAACCCTGATATTCGGGTTGCTCGAACAGTAGACACTGACGTGTTCGATATTTTCCTTGGATACAGATGTGATCCGTTTGTAAAACACTTGAAAGAAAATGGATTTCAATCTTGGATAAAAACGATTACGAACAGACAAATTAATTTCTAATTTTATAGTAATAAAAGATGTCGCAACGACTTGGTATGGCCGATGGACGTTGTTTCACAATCAATACGTCAGCCCAATTATTCAACAACTACGTGATGAAGCAGAATGGTATCAGTTTTGAGGATAACTATTCTTACAGGCAATTGCTCCAGAAGCAGGGACCCCAGCTCATGTCAAAGGTTCAAGAGGAACAGGGAAGAGAAAATTGCAAAAATTGTGACAAACCCTTGGTTGTCGCAGCCGATATTTACTAACTGAGATAAATTCCAAAAAAAACTTTACACCCATATTCTAGAATGTCTACGTGTTCTATATGTCTAAATGAAGTCAGGTCAACGAGGATTAATCCCCCGATCCGATGTGGACATATATTTCATACCCATTGTCTAGAAAAATGGAAAGCACAAGGTAAGTACACGTGCCCCACCTGTAGAAAGGTATTTGACGTCTCACAGTTCAAAGTTGATGTTACTATACATAACAATTTCACACAAGTTTCTAACATTGTTTCTTTGAACGAAGAATCAATCCTAGATGTACTGGATATGTTTGATATATCATTTGAAGCACAAAACACATTAGATTTAAACAGTATTCTATCAGATCTTGGGGTATCCCTTTCCGACTTTGACCCCACTATCCTTGACACAGAATGAACTGCAGTACTGGTCATAGTTTAACTCTTTATACTTTCTAGAAGCGGTTCGAGGATCCTTGATTGCCTTCCCATTCGCATCCCCTAGTAGTGGGCCAGTAGCCCATCCACGCTTATGACTAAAGACGTTAGCTTTGAATACAATACGCTTTCCAAGTATGAATCTACCACCATTTTTAACTCTAGATTCCGGGATCTTAAAAAACGAAGCAACGGATTTAATCGTATCACCAGGTTTAATTTTATATTCAATGACGCCATGCTGCTTGTAAAAGTGAAAATCACCTTGTCGAATATAACCTTTACCTCTCCCAGAAGAAACAAACATCATCATTTTAAAGTACCCCTTTTTACACTTCTTGTCACCATCAACCTTATAGACCGTTTTGGGGTTATCAGAAATAACGCGCCTAGGGAGATCCTTACAAGTAGTGTAATCATGTTTGATATTAGATAACCCAGAGCGGTCACCTGGTATAGATTTTTGCCAGCGATACGCTTCGTAGTCACCTATCGCATATGCGTAACAATTGTTATTGGGTATACCATTTTCTGAAGACCACCGACGGTTTGTGAATTTGTTTTCAGCCCCACTCAATGGAAGTTCCTTGATTTTAGGTGTTGCCTTGGGTTTAGGTTTAGGTTTGGGTTTCACTGAAGATTGATTGGTCTTTGACATCTATAGTCTACTTAGAAAAAAATGTCAGTACGTAGTAAATGTTTGCCAACCTTCTTAAGTCCGAAAATAAGTCTGATGCTATCAGGGAACTTCTCATCTTCGTGTTGTCGATTCTGATCAGCACCTTCATCCTCCGCATCGTGTGGAACAGCTCCCTCGTTAAGCACATCACCGTACTCAAGCCTATCAACAGCATGCTTGATGCGTTCATCCTTTCGGTTTCCATCAGGGTAATCTCCGGTCTTGATCGTTAAACTTCTGTATAACCGACAGATTTGTTACCATCTGGGTGAAGAATAGTTGGAAACCCACTAACACCAGTACACTCGTTTTGGGTGCAATCGATAAATTCAAACTGTTTACCAGTTTTTTTCATATACTCTAACTGCTTACGACACCATTCACAATCATTGGTCCCGTAAACAGTCCATTTTTCATTAGAAATGACCGCAGTAGCAGGTTTCTTACCCAGCTCGATCAAAATGTATACATTTATAATGATAAGTAGAACCGCTAGTATCATTTATAATACTTAATTATTTAATTTTCGTAAATCCCTAATCATCGAATCAGACATCGCATAGTTTTTTGCGTTAAACTTCTTTTTTAGCTGCAACTTGGCAACCTCTCCAACTGCAACGACAGCCGTTGCTGTCGCGCGACTAATATCCTTATTACGCATGTCTCTATTTTTAGCTAGGGCTTTCTCATACCAAGCCTTAGACTTGTACATATGCTCTTTACCCTTCATATTGGTAAACATATATAGGTCCACGATCTCCTTCTCTTTAATGGGAGCTTTGGGGGTAAGCTTCTTATTGACGATACCAGACTTCCTCTCAGCCACGTTCTTAGCCAAGGCCCTATCATACGCAAACTTCCTCGCGAATACACACTTCTTGTCTTTTCTGTCAACGAAAGAGAACTTCTCCTTGAGACGAACGGGACCCTTATTAGACTTATTCACCTTACCACCATTGAGCTCCTTCATAACGGAGGAGGATACCGGTTTGTAAGGTGCCTTTGGACTAACCGTCTTAATCTTGGGAACTGGGTTGGGACGTGCAATACCGGGCCTTCTCAAAGCTGGTTTAGCTTTATTAGCTGCCAATACAGCAGCCGCTTTCTTAATCATATTGTTCATAGCCTTTTTCCTATTCGCAGTTGAAAGCTTACCATCGTCACGTGGTGGAAGTATCTGGGTCTTAGGAGGGGTCTTAGCCTTATTAGGAATACCTTTGAGAACAGCCGCAAGTTGAGATGGTTTCTTCAAATCAGTTAAGAATGGGTGAGTCAAAATGACCTTGAAGGAGGGAATGTTCATAGTGATGTCCTCATGTTTTCCCGTGAGACGACCAGTTTTGGTGTATTCTCCACTGTACTCGAGGAATTCTCTGTTAGGTATGAGTTCCTTAATGAAGTTGTGGATTGCTCGCTCCTTATTGTTCCCCGGCTCTCTCACCTTAGCAAAAATTGTATACAGGAAAATGTGAATATCATAGAGGGGGTGTGCCGGGCCATCTTTGGGTATTCCCACGTATTCGTAGCCGCCACGAGACGTTTCCGGATTCTTTATACGAGGGTAGTGAGAGAGACCAAAATCAATTATATGGACGTTCACACCAGCATTAGAAATCTCATATTCTTTCTTTCCAACTTTCCACGAGTATTGTTTTTCGGGTCCCTTACCCACCATCACATTACCTCCGTGTATGTCATGGTGACGAAAATCTGGATACTTTTGGGTAATCAGGTACAAATTATTGATAACCTGGATGATCACCGACTTTATCGCTGCGAGGGAAGGATTGGTTTGCCACCACTTATTGAACGTATCACTATCAAGAAGTTCCATGTAAATCATATCCTTAGGTTTGGTGCGTTGCAGGGGTTGGCTTTTCATGCCTCCCAAATGGATTTTCTTGGGTTTCCCCGTTTCAATAGGGCAATTCTTATAGAGATACATCTTAGGAACTGCAAACTCCTTCAATTTTTGGGCAACTTTGAATTCAAATTCAAACGCCCCATCAATAGATTTTGACGTGTCTATCTCTTTGTACGCGACATAACGACGACCATTATTGTTGATACTTCCACGATACAATTTACCAAACTTACCTTCACTCAGTACCTTACCCTTACCCTTACGCAGGGTAGGGGAGTTATAACTAGGAACCTTCAAGAAGTATTCTGGTCGACAAGCCCAATCACCCCTGAGTTTCTTTTTCAAATTACTAGCGATATTGTTATTGGACATAGTTAGTATATACAGAGAATTTATTCGTAAGATATAAAAATATCTTACCAATAAGGATTTTTTATGTTTATATACAATATATAATGATGAAGTTAAACCGACCCACGATTATACAACTTGTATTCGTTGCAACCCTGGTAACTGTTGCCTACCACGTTGGTCGGGTACAATCTATGATTGAAGAATACTACGCACTAGGAGCTCCTCTTAAGATGTCAGCAAAAGAACGTACTAACAAAAGCAAGCACCAGCCGCGAAGCAAGAATTTATAAATTTACTCGTCAACTTCCTCAATCTCGTCGATCTCAACATCCACCTCTAGCTCTTCATCGGGTAGTTCAATACCTTGAAAGGCAAATGAAGGAAGCTTGACAGATTTCTCGATAAGAACCTGTTGGAGACGGATGGTGACCCCAAACTTGTTATCAATGAACCAAATCTGATTGATATCAATGATAGCTAGAGCCTTTTGTCCCTTCTCGATAGCATCGAGAGAAACGCGTTCGCGGTTCATACTGTACGATTCAGGTACAAATGTACCATCACTCTTGGTAAGAACCTTGAGCTTGAGAGTAGCAGGGTACTGCTCCTTACCTGGACGAACAATGGGCTTGTAGAGGGCCTCTTTCAGAACAGCTACATTGAATTCCTTACCGAGCCATTCCTTTGCATTCGCAGCTACTGTGTTTACGATGATGTCATCGAGCTCACTAAGCTTCTCGTGAAGCGCCATAGCCTCTGCATTATCAGGATCAAAGGAGAGGTCGAGGGAGTACGAAGTGCGTCCAGTCGCTTCATCGGTATAGGCGCTTAGACCATATGGTGAGCGCATGAAAGGGAGTTGAACGTATAGTTTTTTGTTGTCGCCGGCATTGAGGTAGACGGCTTTACCGCCATTCTTGTTTTTACGAAGTTTCGAAAACTGCACGGAGGCAGGGGAGAATTCGGATGATTGTTGAATAGAGAGCGACATGTTGTAGTTGGTTATATATTAACTAGGTGGTTCAACTTTAAGCCAATTTTTTTTGTTGAATTATAGTATATAAATCATGGGTCTATTTAAAGACTGTGGATGCGGATGCAACGGTAAGAAACAGGAAAATAAATTAATCATTTCGATTATATCTGCCCTTACGTTTTTCGTAATCGCCAACCCCTCTACATTTCGTCTTGTCAGGGGAATTATTGGTTCCAAGATCGCGTCCCCCACGGGATGCCCTACTACATTAGGCCTTGTAGTACACTCGGTTGTTTTCATGCTCGTTGTTTGGGCTATGATGAACATTAGGAAGGATGGTCCTTCGTGTTCCAGCGAGGCTACCCCAGAGAAGAAGAAGAAAGAAGTGAAGAAGGGTACAAAGGTTGTTGTACCCATGGCTGAAGCACCTGCACCCGAACCAGGGTTCCAAGAACCTGAAACTCCCCAAATTGACACCAAGAAGGTATTAGAGCCTTTTGAGATCGGTGTCGACGGTGGCTTATTCCAATAAATCGATACTCAATTATTGTATTCTACAAACAATTCATGTCAATTGGTTGTAAAATATGAAATTCAATTAAAACTCTTCATCGAAGGCGAGGTTCTCGGAATCATCGTCCATTTTACCGTAATCTCCGACTCTCTTTTCAAAAAAGTTTGTTTTTCCATCTAAGCTGATGTTTTCCATAAAGTCGAATGGGTTTTTAGAACCCCAAATGACGGGCTTCCCTATTTGTTTGAGGAGACGATCAGACACATATTCGATATATTCCGACATTTTATCAGAATTCATCCCAATGAGGTTACACGGGAGAGCATCGATGATGAAATTCTTTTCAATCTCAACAGCTTCCTTTACGATCGAGTGAATCGTTTCAGTGGATGGTGGGTTACGGAGCATTTTGAAAAGTTCCACCGCGAATTCTTGATGAAGTCCTTCATCTCTAGAAATGAGTTCATTACTGAAACAGAGACCCGGCATCAAACCCCTCTTTTTTAGCCAGAAGATGGCACAAAAACTACCAGAAAAGAAGATCCCTTCAACACATGCAAATGCGAATAAACGTTCGGAAAAGGAACGAGATTTGGTGTCAAACCACTTTAGAGCCCAGTTGGCCTTATTTTGTATACATGGGATTGTTTGTATGGCTTCGAAGAGTTGCTTCTTTTCAGCACTGTCCTTGATATATTTATCAATTAGTTTAGAGTACGTTTCGCCATGTATCATTTCGTTATGACATTGATAGGCGTAGAATGAGCGAGCTTCTGAAATCTGTACTTCATCGGCAAAATTATTGTTAATGTTTTCAAAAACAATACCATCGGAACCAGCAAAAAACGCTAGGACATATTTGATAAACTTTTGTTCGTTATCATTTAGAGTCTTCCAATCTTCTACATCTTTAGAGAAATCAACTTCTTCAGCCGTCCAATTAGACATCTGGGCCTTCTTATAAAGCTCCCACAGGTGGGGATACTTCAGGGGGAACACTGTAAAGCGATTCAGTGTAGGAGCGAGAATTGGTTCGTATTCTTCTTCGATATAGTCTTGGAAGTCAAAGTATGTTCCGACGTGACGATCATCTATAAATATTTGAGGGTAGGTTGATACTGAGCCACCGCATTTTTCTTTCAATTTTTCATTGTCGATCATGATTTTTTCATGATCCAAACCCTCTGATTCACATAAGGTAACGGCTAGGTCACAGTACTTACAACCTTCCTTCGAATATATAATAACTTTCATCTGTGCTATTATCGCTGATTATTTTTTGTCGGAAAACTCTAAGCATGATTGTGCCCTCTGATATAATTCAAGATGATATCGTAAAAGTTTTAGTAAACGAAGATGGTGTGGAAGATGTAATGTATGCCGTTGTCGCAATGAATACAGGCAAGACACTCGGTCTTCATTATCTCAACCCGACTGAATCCATCTATAAGTCTGCATGCGTGTATAAGGTTGATGGTGTAGAAATGTCTCCTGCACCATACGACAGTCTTATGGAACATTACCCAACTGGGACAACTTTCGAAGATTTAGAAATGAAACGTGTCAATGATGACATGTATTCATTTTACTCAGAAATTGACATCGAAGATAGTGACAGTGACATACAAGAGATGAACCTAGGGAGTGACACCGATTCGGAGATGGAAGGTTTTATCGTACCAGATTCTGAAGTTCAGGGGCAGGACATAGTACCACCCGATCACGCATCTATTGATAAAGAATGGAAGAAATGGGAGCCATCTTCTACAGGAGCGCGCAGTTTTAAAGAAACAATTGATTTAATTGAATCACGTGTAAGACGCCTAAGTCAGTAATGCGTTATTTGAAAAAACTAAATAAAGGAGCCCATTTCAAAACAATGCTGGCAACTATATGGTCTCAAGTAGACAATCTATTAAAACAAAATACAGATGAAATCAAGCCAGTGAATACACATATTTGTCGCGAATGTCTAGGTGTCAAGGTTTATTCGCGTGAAGGATTACCAACGTGCTCGGAATGTGGACTCATTGAAGATCGCTTTATTGATGACACAGCTGAATGGACGAGTGGAATGAATGATGATGGAAAAGTGAATGATCCATCTAGGTGTGGTAACCCGAATTCTAACCCTGAGCTTTTTTCCCAGCACTGGGGAAAGGGAACTATTATAGCTACCCAATATTCGTCGACGTATGAAAATAAACGAATGGCAAAAATCAATTTCCACATGTCTATGAATCATCGTGATCGCTCACTTTTCCACGCATACCGTGACATTGATGAAGCGTGTCACACTCTACCCGATACGGTTCTCAAAGATGCAAAGATGATGTATAGAAAATTCAACGAGGAAAAATTGACTCGTGGAGCAGTGCGTTTAGGTATCAAAGCCAACTGCGTTTTATATGCATGCCGCCTCGCGAAACACCCGCGAACTACAAGGGAAATATCGGATATGTTCGGTATTCAATCAAAAGACGTGAGTCGTACTACACAGATGTTTAAGGATACGATAATGGGAATAACAGAAAAGAATTATGTTACGAAAGCGTTTGACGTAATGAATAGACTTTTGAATTCTTTTGAAATCACACGCGATGAAAGGTTTCAGTGTAACAAACTATGTAACTCAACGGAAGACTGTGTAGAACTCATGAGTAAAACACCAAACAGTGTAGCATCCGCTATCATTTTTATTATTCTAGGATCTAAAGTAAAAAAAACTGAACTTTGTGAAAAATGTAATATATCGGTACCTACGCTAAACAAAATAGAGAATATTATAAAAAAGCACTTAGAGGCTAAGAGTTAGTAATAGTAAATGGTGAAGTTATTTTTAGCCACACCATGTTATGGTGGGTTATGTTTAGAAAAGTATCTAACCAGTGTAATCAAACTTCAACTCCTTTTAATAAAAGAGAATATTCAATTATTTCTTGATACAACTGAAAATGAATCTCTGGTTCACCGCGCCCGTAATGTTTCCGTAGGTCGTTTTATGCAAAAGACTGACTGTGAGTATTTTATGTTTATAGATGCGGATGTTCATTTTGATCCCGAAGCTGTCGTTCGTCTCATCAAATCCGGACACGACCTGTCAGTGGCGTGTTATCCCAAGAAGGTTGTCATGTGGGATCAAGCAGCTGCAGCTGTAAAAAATGGAGATGAACGTGACATGTCTATGCTTTCGTCGAGTCTCGTTATCAATTTTGGTGCACAAAATCGTCCAATCAAAGACGGTTTTATAGAAATTCTGGATGGTCCTACCGGTTTCATGATGATTAAACGTTCGGTATTTAAGACGCTAGAGGAGAAGTTTCCAGATTTATGGTGTAAGAACGATCATCAAAATCGAGATTTCGACGATTATCATGCAGCATTTGATTGTATGATTGACCCAGTGAATCGCAGGTATCTATCTGAAGATTATGCATTCTGTCGTCGTTGGCAACAAGCTGATGGTAAAATTTACGCGGATGTCAATACAACATTGGGGCATGTAGGGAATTTACCATTCAGTGGTTGCCTCAATGAAAGGCTTAAGGCTTAGAGTATACCTAATATATATGAATCTTGTTACTATTCTCGTCACACGATCAAAATCGTGTCACGTGAAGACACTTCATAGTATTTTGAGACTGAATATGAGATGCCTTCAAAAAAATTGCAAAAATGAGATAGCGTATGTTGATGATGACCCGTACAAAAAAGCGGAAACTATCCAAAGGTATATGAAATCACACGATCGTATCATCTTTATAGATTTCGGGATTGGTTTGGATGATGATTCACTCGATCAATGTTTCGAACCCCATGAGACATTGGGGTGTCTAGTATTCCCGGGTGTCACGGAAGGAATTAATTGGGAAATGTTTAAGACCAAGGTGCAAGCCGGTTCCGAGGAACCCGTGTCACAAATGGGGCTCGAGTTTGATACTAAAGTTGGAAAGAAGATTTCTAAGGATATCTATAATGTAACGTTCACTAATGCGCGTGCATGGATGATGAATCCTAAACAAGTTATCAAAAAAGCTGGAACTTGGAAAATTTCTCCAAAAATGTTTGAGAAATTCAGCGAACAAAATGTGCGAGTTTATGCATTTACAGCAGCTAAGTTAACTCTCACATATACACATGAATGTGTAAGTAACATTCTAAACGCTCACGGTGTAAAAGTCAATTAAAGTTTATACGTGATTATTAAACATGTCTATAAAGTCGGACTCCCCACTTTACAAATATGTTGTGAACTTCATTCACACCACGTGGGGTAGCAAAGACTATTTCCCGGGACCTCAACCAATTTCTATTGAGTACAGGCACTTCCCGATACTACAGAAGGGTGATTACGTTGTGTGTGAGAAGACGGATGGTGAGAGACATATGATGGTTGCTCTCACTTTTGATGGAAAGAAAAAATGTCTGTTTGTGAATCGAGCATTCAATATGTTTGAAGTGTCACTTAATCTCAAGAAGGAGGTCTATAACGGGACGATATTGGATGCCGAATTGTATGAGAATACACTCATGATTTATGATGCTGTGCTTATAAGTGGGAAATCTGTATGGAGTGATAATTTATTGGACCGACTAGGATATGCTAAGTTTGGGGTAGTTCAGCCAATTATTTACATGAAGTCTGATAAATATCGTCTTCAGTTAAAAGAATTTCACCATATGAAAGACTTTAAAGAATTCATGGAAGAATATCTCCCGGGGGTAAAACAAGAAGTGGATGGACTTGTTTTTACACCAATCAATGAACCAATTCGTTTGGGAACACATGAGACCATGTTTAAATGGAAACCACAGATGAAAAACACTGTAGACTTCTTAATGAAACGTGAACCCACTATAGAAACACCTGGGTGTAACCCTGGACCACTTGCATGGAGATTGTATATACAAGAAAAGGGGAAGTTGTTTTTTGAGTCTGAAATTCCTGCAAACAGGATACCCGATAAACCATGGTTCGAAGATGGCGCTATTGTCGAATGTGTGTATATGGGGTGGGAACAACCGATGTGGTGGAAACCGATTAAGAGGAGACATGATAAATCACACCCCAACAATCGTCGAACGTTTTATAGAACGATCGTTAACATTAAGGAGAACATTAAGATGGAGGAGTTTTTAAATTGTAAACCATGAAGTAAAACCCAGCTTCTTCAGGTAAATCGTGTTGTTTAATTGTTTCGTCATCAATTAAATACCAATTGTTTTTCGATTTAACAAAACTTATATAATGTCCGTCGTTTTGATTACCCACGTGTAGAGCACTGGATATGAGAGTATATTCGTGTTTATCAATTATTAGTTTTTCTAAAATTTTAATATGACTTTTTCTATCAAATGAAATCATTAGAACTTTGGGGAATTCGGAAAATACCATCCGACTCGTAGCTAGATGATGCATTTTCCCTTCTGTATCTTCAAAATTCTCAATTGTATTCCAGTCTGTACTTTTAGTGAGCATCTTTTCCATATCGTTACCGTCAGAGGTTATCAAATGAACGCTGAATATCTCTTCATTCGATGTCGTCCCACCCGGCCATATAGTTTTCTGTATTTTCTTTCCGTAAAACCAATGTTTGATTTCTGGTCTAGATATCTCTAAAATATCGATGATACACATAATAGCTTCTTGAACGTCATGTTGTTCGTTAGATCTGAAACGGGGGAACTTATCACGGAAATGACCGATAAGTGTTTTGATATCGAGAGTGTGTTGACCCTTCGTCCAATACGCACGGATTAACTCAGAATAACATTGTGTAAACTTACATTCACCATCATAAGGGTTCCTTAAGAAAAAGTTACTCAACACTGGAATAGATAACATGCATTGGAGTGCTGTATTGAAATAACAGGTGTTTCCTTTGTTATCGAACCCTTTCATTAAACTTTAAGAACAAAAAAGGCTTAAGTAAAAGACGCATTATGTAAATGTAAGCAAAATGGATATTAAAACTATCACTGAGAAAGTTACCACCCTCTTCAATTCTCATAAAGATGAGGAACACATTGAAGTGGAGATTCGTCTCGGTAAACACAACGGTGCTCTATTTGACACTAATGTTGGTAAAGAAACATTTGAACGTGTTCTAAAAGGTCTCAAGAAGTTCCCGGAATGGGAAAGTGTCAAGACGACCACATCGGATGTCTATTATGATGATACGAATGGTATTCGTATTTCGTCTGATGAAGACACTGGGGAACAAGTTATGGTTCAAAAAATCAATGTTGTAAAAGAAGATTTCAAATGCGAACCCCTAGATGTCAGGTTTAGTATTTCTAGGGAGATTCCCAGCTTTGGGGAATATGAGATGGATAGGAAGCGATCTAAACTTCGCCATTCCTTTGTTCGTAAAAACCTCAGTATTGACATGACTATCTCATCAGGTGACAGTGTTGACAAGGATTCTGAAGAATCTGCATCCTACCAAATCGAACTTGAAATTGTTAAACCTGGTGATGTAACTTCCCATAATCAACTTTTCAACATTCTTCATAAGATTACAGATCTTTCAAAATTAATCTGATCTATATAATAGCATGATATACGTACTACTAGGTATCGTTCTTTTGTTTATTATGTTTGAAAAACGTAAAACATCTGATGAAGTTGATTTATCCGAACATTTTTACATCAGTAACGGAATATCTAAAGATACTTATATTTTGATGCATAAGGATGGGGTGAAGAAAGAAGATTTGGAAAAATTTGTATACATGGAGGATCGTTTTCTTGAATACGAGAAAGATTCCGTGTGTTTAGGGTCATCCCATCTAGTTCCAGCTACGACATTGTCAAATAAAATAAAAGAAACATTTCCTAAATATAATTTTTCCTATCATACTATTCATCTAAAACAAATTGCAGAACCTAAGAAGAGTATTAATCCGTATATAAAATGTATATAATGAATCAAGAAAAGTTTGTTGTTGTAGAAACACCGGATGGATCTCTACGAATTGGGGTGGACGAAAGTATTGAAACTTCACCCCCATTAGTAGAACCAGTTCAAGAACCTGAAGAACCACCCATAGATCACGATGTATTGGCGGTAAAATACAACCAGAATGTACGAATAGCTTTTGAAGTTATTTTTCTTATGTCTATTTATAACATCGTCCGTTTATCAAGAATAATTGATATAGTAAATCTAGTATTTATTATATCAAGTACAATTGCGATTCATTCTGAAAGGCCTGTATCTATCGCTCCATTAATGGGTCACGCTGTGTACGCTGTAACCACAGTTCCACCATTAGGTATGGAACATATGTGGTGGGATTTTTCGTATGCTGTAGCGTGCTTTCTCACATGTGCGGTATCAGTTCTCACCATAGAAAAGATCACATCTTATTAATTCTAGCCTTAGCACCAACGATGGGACGCGTATTCATGTTAGCACGAGTCTTGAGCCAGCGTTTTTTATAATCACTCATTCTTTTTGCAGTTATCTGTTTCTTTTGATTCGTCATATTCATCATATAGTTAACCGCCGCACGCCGGTAAGAGTTTTTGAGACTCGCGTTAACACCGTTGACATTCAGTTTATTATTAAGATACTTTTTCTCTAGATCACGCTTTCTTTGCATCTTCCAGTTACTCACCATTTGTTTCTTGATCGCGTCGATGGTGCGTTTAAACGGCACACCCATTTTATTTTTATTTTTATTTGAAACGTTAAGAATCTTGTTTTGAATAGTTTTCACATCTTGTGTAAGATTGGGGTTATATCTCTTCATCCACGTAGTTCCATAAAGTTTACCAACATCGTTACGAATAGAGTTTTCATTTAGTCTTCGTTTTATCTCGGTATCATCTATCTTCATTTCCCTGTTAATGTTTTTAGTTATCTCCTTGGCAGCTCTTTTATTGTTTTTCACTTTCTGTATTAACGCACGTGAAGATAATGGTTTTACGACGGGTTTGTTCGCAATATTATTTCTTGCCTTCTCAATCAGTTTACACAAATCATTCTTCTTCTCTTTCCCAGATAGAGGAATTTTCATAACACTCGCGATACGAATAAGTTCTTTTACTTTCATATTTTTACATAAAACTTTTCCAATACGGAATCTCACATTGTTACCCGTGAGTTCTACATTCTTCTTTTTATTGGTATTCGTGTATGTAATTTTTCGTATTCCATATTTTTCCTTGATTTTCTTACGAATTTGTTCTTTGGTAGAATCTCTTGTTCCACTTTCACCTCTAGTTCTAAAGTTTGTAATACCCAATTTTCTTGCAAAATCTATGAGTTCATTCTTATCCATCGCTTTTAGCATCGTATCATCAATTTTAATTGTATTAATTTGATTTTTAGTTAATTTATTTATTTTCTTATTACTCTTTGTAGTCTTTGCTTTAGCTTTAGCTTTAGCTTTAGCTTTACCCTGTTTGAGAGTGTTATTGAATACACCTGTTACAGAAATTTCACCACCTCTATTAAGATTTTTAACAAATTCATTTCCAAATCTATAGGCATTCTCTAGATCTTGTGGTGATTTGGCACCAGAAATTTGCACATTCCCATTTTTAGTTATAATAAATTTATGTTTAATTGATTCGATATAAAGAAATGGTGATAACTCTGGCTCATAACTAGCATAATTCATTCCATATTGTTGTTGATTACGAGCAATCGATGCCATATCTTTAAATACACCATTAACCCTGAACTGACCACTTAAATTATTGTATTCAAATTCACTATAAAGGAATGGTTGCTTTTCGGTGTAATTATCTACTACAAATCGTCGAATAAGTTCCGGTTGGTTAGTAATATTCGCACCAACGAACCCACCGGAGAAACGGATTTTACCATTACGGAAAAAGCTCACAGTTGCACCCTTACTTTCAACGTTGTTTGAAATTTGTAAACCAAATTGAACTGTACTAAACGCCTTATTAAGATCACCTTGTGGACCAGCCTCCTTTGTGTGAGAGAATCCTTGTTTGAACTGACCATACTTACCCCTGATCTCTGTCGTATCTATATAAAGACCTTCGCCGACGAGAGTTTTACCAAGTGGTCTTTTCATAAGCATGGATTTAAGATCTATGCGAGGTGTATTACCGAATTCTTTATTAACCATCGCATTAAACATACCGGGATTTAATTTACTTATCTGAAGATCGTTCATAGGAGTCTCATTGCCGATGAATTTATTATTAGGTAACGCGTTGGTATTGGTTTCATCGGTGGTTGAGTAACGTTGTTCTGCGAGTAAATTGTTAATCATCTTTTCATTTTTAGAATTTAATATAACATCATCAAATTCATTCTTCATTGGAGAATTAGTATTAGAGTTTTCAAATTGTTTAAAACGCCCATATGTTCTATTGTTTACAATATTCCTCTGAAGTCTGGGTGGAAATTGTGATTGTCTGGGGATTGGTCGCGACGGGGTACGAAAGAATTGGCTACCTCGCATTGCACTGAGTTCCCGGGCTTCCCGGTCTTCCCGGGCTACCCTATCGCGATCAGAACGTTCTAGTTCAAACTCGAGTTCTCTCGCGAAGTTATTATTCGAATTTGACGCAGAATCAGGTTGTTGGAGTTCTACGCCGGATTGTCGAACAAACTCCTTGACAGTCTGACTCATATTACTATTTGTAATTATTTTTTTTAGAAGTCTGTTGTAAATCCGAGACCTTCTTCGATAACGTCTAGACCAAATATGACTGGTTGTCTCGGGTATGTTCGCCCCTTGTATGTTACAACCTCATCTCGTACTTCAATATCTCTTGAACTGAATGGACCTGCATAGAAATCCTGATTGAATTTCGGTTTACCGAGATTGTTCGCGACACAATGCTGATTAAATACCTGTACGAACATCGTCTGAGGAACGCAGAGTTTCTCACCATATGTGATCAGCGTGGATTCCATGAAGTTTGTCAATGTACTTGCAACCATCGCCACCTGCTTTTGGATAAGTAGGAAATATGGGGGTACTACATTCCAAATATCTCTGTCCCTATACTTGTTAGAATAGTCGAGGTAACCACGAACACACTTGAGAAGAATAGCGGGAAGTTCCCTGTGGAGTTTTTCGTCAAGCTGGGGGTCAGCCTCTCTCACCTGTTTCGTAAAGCTCCATGGTAGAATACGTCGAAGAATAGATCCAGAATTGTCTCTCCAGTTCGGAACTTCGTTTCCACCGAGTACACCGGGAACGTTCCATTCAATTGATAGGGCAGTCTTATTCTTTACGGCGATGGAAACATCCTCACCGGATACGATTGACTGAAACTCAGCCTGTTCGAGACCCAAATCAGATTTGATTTCTGGGGCAATAAACATGAAGTTATCCTTGATTGCGGAAAGACCGAACTTTTTCTCGATATTGTTCGCCAGAACACCTACATCTTCACTCTCGTAGAATTTCTTAAATACTTTTGTAATTAACGTAGACTTACCAGAACGTGCAATACCCTTGAAGAATGGTATAACCTGCCAGCTATCCAAGTCATTGACATCGTAGCAGAGACGACCACCCATTACGTACGCCCAGTTACATACTTCAGTCTCAAGTTTCTGATAATGCAGAACCTTATCAAAGTGTGGGGTTGGAATATCTTGCCAACGTTCAAGGTGGGAATAGTCGTCAAATATTTGATCGAAATACTTACAGGAAATAATGGTTGGGTCGAGACATGCAAAATCTGGGCTGTTGTATGGGTAGAAGCGACAATCATATACCCCACGGTCAGGAATCCATTCTTTTCCAACGAAAACGCCGTTTTTAAACGACCAGACATGGCGTCTCTTACTGATTTCGGGGAACTGTTGATCGTCACATTTTGAGATATTATCAATAACTTCACGGGCGATAGATCCTTTACTCGTAAAGTTCTTCCAATTTGTAAACATGTAATCCCTTCGTGCAATGGAATACACAAACTTATCAATAGGGAACTTTGGATACCATGCACGTGTTTTGTACCCATCCGATGTCGTAATTTCTTCACAACAATGTCCCTTGTATCGACGGTACCCGCATTTATAGATTTCCTCTAGTGTAAACACTAAACATTTTTGAAGCGGTGTAAAATTCTCAATATCTTCTTCGTCCATTGTGGATGGGTCCGAGAACTTGGGAAATTGTGGCTGAACTGTGGGTGTGCTGACCCGTTCATAAGAGATATAATGTCGTCGAATATTCTCAAAACCATCCTCAATGTGTAGAATGATATTGGCAATTCGCTTATCTAAACTAAGACCGAACTCATCCGTTTCCTTTTTGTCCTCCTCACCTTTTTCTCTTTCTCTTTCCTTTGCCCTGTCGAGTTTATTGACATGATTTCTTAGATCAACTGCAAAGTCTACCTGCCTTTTTTTTATAGCTTTGATCGCTCCCAGATCAATGTCGTTGATTGATATAGATCCATCTTCATTAAAATAAGAACGATCAATGAACTGATTATAGCCAAGATTTTGAGAATTAAGAAAACTCTTTTCATGTAAGTCCCACGCGTACTCTAATCTTCCTAACACACGGGTAGCCTGTTCCTCATTCATCGACCGAATTTGCTGTTTATGAAGTTCCGTGAGGGCTTCATATTTATTGGGTTCCTTATCGATGAAGTGAGTATTTTCCATTATTTATAATACGATTTTTTCTTTTAATTACTTTTTCGATGATTGAAGTTGAGCAAGCATTTTTACAAGAATTTTGTTTTGGACCTGCATTTGAGTAGAAATACCAATCAGGGCACTACAAACGGTGTCACCTTCATCCGTAGCGAACAATGTTCCCAACAATTCCGCTAAATCCATTTCTTCACCCTCTTCACCTGGATCGATGAGACTGGAAATCTCAGCGTCCGAGTCGGAATATTCCTCCTGATCTTGATCCTCAATAATTTCTCCTTCTTCGATTTCTTCAGGGTGTTTCGACATTTGTTGTAAACCGAGAAAAATCCAAGTCGTAAATTGCGCGTTTACCCGAAATTATTTTCTCTGTGTATAGTACAACAACACAAAATGGCTGGTGGTCTTATGCAACTCGTAGCTTATGGCGCCCAAGACGTCTACCTTACCGGTAACCCCGAGGTAACTTTCTTCCAGGCGAAATACAAGCGCCACACTAACTTCGCGATGGAGAACATCGAGCAGACCGTCAACGGTACTGCCGCCAACTCTGGTCGCGTGTCCGTCACTGTCGCCCGTAACGGTGACCTCGTTGGTGACATGTACATCGAACTCAAGGCCAAGGCTGGTATGGATGAGGCCCAGGCTGCCTGGATCGCCGAGCGTGGTATCAACAACGTCGAACTGTCCATTGGTGGGCAGCGAATTGACAAACACTACCAGAAGTGGTGGCGTCTGTACACGGAGCTTTACTTGGATGACTCCAAGAAGGCTACTTACGGTAAGATGACCTCCGGTATCGCGGCCAAGACCGTCTACCTCCCCCTCTTCTTCTTCTTCAACCGCAACCCCGGTTTGTACTTGCCTTTGATCGCTCTCCAGTACCATGAGGTCCGCCTCGACTGTGATCTGTCGTCGACTTTCGACTCGTGGCTCGACACCGGTGTCTTCAAGATGTGGGCCAACTACATCTACCTGGACACCGAGGAGCGTCGCCGCTTCGCCCAGAAGGGTCACGAATACCTGATCGAACAGGTTCAGCACACCGGTACCGACACCGTCGACACCGATGCCACCAAGCAGGTCCGCCTGTCGTACAACCACCCCGTCAAGGAGCTGGTGTGGTGCTTCTCTAACGTTGCCACCAACTCCAACTCTATGTGGAACTTCACCTCCGAGTCTAACGACAACGATGTCAAGCTTCACACTGGTCTGGCCGGTGTGACCTCCTCCAACGCCTTCGTCTCCCTCTCCACTTATGGTTCGCCCATGCTTGGTCTTGGTGCCGAGATCGGCGGTACTGCGATCTTCACCGAAGATTCCATTGGTCCCCTGTCCAGCTTCAAGCTCATCCTTAACGGCCAAGACCGTTTCAAGGAGCAGAAGGGTAAGTACTTCAACCAAGTGCAAGCCTTCAACCATCACTCCGGCTCCCCCTACGCCGGTGTCTACTCGTACTCGTTCGCGCTCAAGCCCGAAGAGCACCAACCTACCGGTACCTGCAACTTCTCGCGCATCGATAACGCGCAAGTCGCTGTCACCATGGGTACCGCCCAGGGCGCTACCAACATGCACATGTTCGCCACTAACTACAACGTCCTCCGCATCCAGAGCGGTATGGGTGGCCTTGCCTTCTCCAACTAATTTGTTGGTTTCGGTCTGTTAGTAAATTAAATAAAAAATCATTTTTAAATTGCACGGTTAATGCTATTTAAAAACGAAAAAGTTGTTTTATAGATGTGATTTAGGGACTTTGACACCCTAAGTCGATTCCAAAACTCAAAAAAACACGAAACCATGAAACCTCTTACTGAGATGATGCAGTTGATTGACACACATTCAGATGTGATGCCAGAGGGTGACTACTTGAGGATGTGTGGATTGCTAAAGGAGGTGTATGATCAGATGTCTAAGCCTTC
>Ga0308010_1000129_pt1 | contig 69560 bp, 67 predicted proteins | sample Neamet129_FD_202368 | JGI IMG/M metagenome (GOLD analysis project Ga0308010, IMG submission 202368) | Marine microbial communities from water near the shore, Antarctic Ocean - #129 | ecosystem: Environmental > Aquatic > Marine > Unclassified | place: Southern Ocean | collected 2014-07-24 | reverse complement strand
CTGAAGCAGAGGCTAAGGCCACTCAAGTGGTATCCGAAGCCATTCAAAATGGCGACTCTAGAGCAGTTAATTACTTTATTGCCCAAAAATATATCGATGCCTTGGGTAAGTTGGCTGCTTCTGACAATAACAAAGTAATGATGATTCCACTTGAAGCCAGCAGTGTAATTGGCTCTATTTCTGGCATTAGCGAGTTAGTTAAAGATATGAGTAATAAAACATCATGATTGAATTTTTTGAAGCTATGCAGTTTTGGCACTGGATTATATTAGCCATTGTCTTAATCTCTCTAGAGGCTTTAGGTGCCGCAGGGTTTTTGTTAGGCACTATAATGGCAGCTTTTGAGTTGGCACTGATTAGTTATATTTGGCCTGATTTGTCATGGCAGAAACAGCTGCTTTTGTTTGCCGTTTTGTCTATCGCGTGTTCGGTGTGGTTTTGGTATCGCTTTAAGAGCTTTAACCAAGACACAGACAAGCCCAAGCTTAATGACCGTGCTGCCCAGTTGATTGGCCGAGAATTTGCCTTAACTCAATCCATGACAGGTGGCCAAGGCAAGATGCAGATAGGGGATACTCTGTGGCGTGTAACGTCGGAAACCAACTTATCTGTGGGTACTCAGGTTAAAGTAACGGGCAGCAAAGACATGGTGTTGTTAATTGTCAAAGCAGGCGCGTAAGGCAATCTGTGTTGTAAATAACAACTATTACTAATAATAACTCCTTGGCTCTTTAGCTCTGTTACAATATCGCTCTTTTTTGCGTAAATAACGCAATAACAGGGCCATAATTCGCTGCTACATAATGCAGTGTCGTATCAAACTAAATGGGCTTGACCATAGTGTCTATGATGCACCATTGAAAATGAATTTAGGTCAGCTGTGCTAAAGGTAAATGGCGCGGTTATATAGATTTTGAATTTTAGTAGTTATATGTCCCCTTGTATGAGGGATTTCATTTTTTGGGAGTTTAGTAATGTTTAACAAGTCTGATCGTATCAGTGACTTTGACCCAGAACTTTGGTCTGGTATTCAAGAAGAAGAGCAACGCCAAGAAGATCATGTAGAGTTGATTGCTTCAGAAAATTACGCCAGCACTCGAGTGATGCAAGCTCAAGGCTCTGGCTTAACCAACAAATATGCAGAGGGTTACCCTCACAAACGTTACTATGGTGGCTGTGAGTTTGTAGACAAGGTAGAAATTTTGGCGATGGAGCGTGCTAAAAAATTGTTTGGTGCAGACTACGTTAACGTGCAGCCACACTCTGGCTCACAGGCAAATGCTGCTGTATATCAAGCTTTGGTTTCTCCTGGTGATACTATTTTAGGTATGAGCTTGGCCCACGGTGGTCATTTAACTCATGGTTCGCATGTTAATTTTTCTGGTAAAAACTACAACGCTATCCAATACGGCTTGAATGAAGCTGGAACATTGGATTATGAAGAAATTCAGCGTTTGGCCACCGAACACCAACCAAAAATGATTGTGGCAGGTTTTTCTGCTTACTCTCAAGTGATGGATTGGAGCAAGTTTCGTGACATCGCAGACAGTGTTGGCGCATACCTTCTAGTAGATATGGCTCACGTAGCTGGTTTGGTTGCCACAGGGCATTACCCTAGCCCTATGAAATATGCAGATGTTGTGACGACAACGACTCATAAAACCTTACGTGGTCCCCGTGGCGGTTTGATTCTTGCTAGAGCTAATGAAGCACTTGAGAAGAAGTTTAACTCAGCTGTATTCCCGGGCCAACAAGGTGGCCCCTTAATGCATGTTATTGCTGCTAAAGCGGTGGCATTCAAAGAAGCCTTAGAGCCTGAGTTTATTCAATACCAAGGTCAGGTTTGTGTGAATGCTAAGGTTATGGCAGAAGTGTTCCAGGCACGCGGTTACAAAATTGTTTCTGGCGGCACTGAGAACCACTTAATGCTAGTTGACCTGATTGCTAAAGGTATAACGGGTAAGGCTGCTGATGCTGCTTTAGGTAGGGCTCACATCACAGTAAACAAGAACTCTGTACCTAATGACCCACAATCTCCGTTTGTTACCTCTGGTATCCGTGTAGGTACTCCTGCAGTGACGTCTCGTGGCTTTGGTGCTGAGGAAGTGCGTGACCTTACAGGTTGGATGTGCGATGTGATGGACAACATTGATGATGAAGCCATTAACACACAAGTACGGGATAAAGTCTCGGCGCTTTGCGCTCGTTTTCCGGTCTACAAATAAGCTTTTGTAAATCAGTGAAAAGGCCTCATTAGAGGCCTTTTTTATACCTGTAGATTGTTGTATCGTGGGTTTATCGGCTGGCTTGCATAATTACTAAAGTGCCAGACACTATGTGAGCCAATAAATCTAATGTTAGGGGTTAATAATGCCAAACTTTGAGCCTATTCTTGAGCGAGCGTTATTTCGCAAGGGTGGAGAGAAAGGTCTAGAGGCTAGAATATATGAGCCTTTACCACGGGCCTTTTTTTTATCTCAACCAGATGATCGCTTTTTATCAATGATGACTAAGGTGGTCTTTCAAGCTGGCTTTGTTTGGCGAGTGATTGAGAATAAGTGGGAAGATTTTGAAACAGTTTTTTTTGGATTTGACCCAGAAAAAATAATCTTATTAAGTCCAGAGCAATTAGAAAAATTTGGCACAGATCGACGTATTGTGCGCAGCATGCAAAAAATAGTGAGTGTGCCAAAAAACGCTAGTTATATTCTTGAGAGCTGTATGGAGCACGAAAGCTTTGCGGCTTTTTTGGAACAATGGCCAAAAGATGATTTGATTGGGCTTTATCGCCATTTAAAGGCAGGTGGAGGGCGTCTTGGTGGTATGAGTGGGCCACGGATGTTGCGACAAATGGGCTTAGACACTTTTATGCTCACTAACGATGTGGTGACATGTTTACAAGGGGCGGGGCTTGATATTGCAAACCAACCTAGTAATAAAAGTGATTTAGCCAAGGTGCAGCGCTGCTTTAACCAGTGGCGTGATAAAACAGGGTTTTCATTTAATCGATTGAGTCGAATTTGTGCAAGTTCGGTGGGAGAGAACTACACGCCTTCATAGTGAGTCAATTTGAAAGCGCCCACAAAAAAGGCCTCAAAAGAGGCCTCTTTAATAGTTTCTAAACCAGCTGTCTATGCAGCCGGCATTTCAATATTATTATGGCGGCAAGCGGCTACCATAGTGTTATACAGCAAGCATGCGATAGTCATTGGACCTACTCCACCTGGTACAGGTGTGATTGCGCCAGCTACTTTTTCAGCACTCTCAAAATGTACGTCACCTACCAGTTTGGTTTTGCCTTCATCAGTTTGGATTCGGTTTATGCCTACGTCGATCACTGTTGCGCCTGGCTTTATCCAGTCGCCTTTCACAAGCTCTGGAACACCTACAGCGGCAACCACGATGTCTGCTTCACGCACTACTGCTTCAATATTTTTAGTGCGAGAGTGAGCCATGGTTACAGTGCAGCTTTGCTGCAGTAATAGGTTGAACATTGGCTTGCCCACGATATTAGAGCGGCCAACAACAACAGCGCTCATGCCGGTTAGGTCGCCATGATAATCTTGCAGCATCATCAAGCTACCTAATGGGGTACAAGGGATCATGCCCTTGCCACCGGTAGATAACATGCCCACATTAATTGGGTGGAAACCATCTACATCTTTAGCTGGATCAATGGCTTCAAGCACCTTAGCAGAGTCAATGTGCTTGGGAAGTGGTAGCTGTACCAAAATACCGTGAATAGCAGGATCATTGTTCATGTCATTAATCAGATTAAGCAAAAACTCTTGTGACGTTGTGTCTTCTAGTTTGTGCTCAATAGATGTGATGCCACATTCTTTAGCTTGCTTGCCTTTGCTGCGCACATAAACCTGGCTGGCTGGATCTTCGCCTACTAGCACAACGGCTAGGCCTGGAACGATGTTGTGGTCTGCTTTAATAGAAGCGATTTGACCGGTCATTTTCTCACGTAGTTTAGCAGCGAACTGCTTGCCGTCAATAAGGTGTGCCATGATTGGATAGCTCATGTTGGTGATAAAAAACAGCCTACTAATTGAGGATTGCTCAAACGTAAGCTTGCTATTGCGTGGCTATTTTATATTAAATCGCTCTGGCATGTTAGGCCTTGCCTGGTCAGAACCTGCCAAAGGCGTGAATGTATCTAATGCATGACGTGAATAATATTCAGGCCACATGGGTAATACTCAAGTAAGGCAAGGGTTTGCTAGTGTTATAATAGTTTATAGCTGTCTAGTCATCGGTTGCCGAAAGGGTCGCGTTTCGATAACGCTTTGTCGTAGGTATGTTAGCTCAAAAAGGCCATCCTAGATAATCTAGCGGCCATATATTGCCATTCGTTGAAGCCTCAATGTAATGCCATGTTTCTTGCAGGAGTACAATCTATGTCTGAAGACCAGTATGAAGAAGATCTTGATCTAAGTAGTCTTAGTGATGAAGATCTAACGGCACAAATGCATGACGACCTCTATGACGGTATGGAAGACGAAATTGCTGAAGGTACGAACATATTGTTGGGTCGTGGTTGGATGCCAGACCGGGTGTTGAATGAGGCCTTAGTAGGTGGCATGAACATTGTTGGTGTTGACTTTCGCGACGGTATTTTGTTTGTACCAGAAGTGCTAATGGCTGCTAACGCCATGAAAGCTGGCATGAAAATACTACGTCCTTTACTTGCGGAAACTGGAGCCTTACCTGTAGGCAAAGCAGTGATTGGCACAGTTAAGGGTGACATTCATGACATTGGTAAAAATCTTGTAGCCATGATGTGGGAAGGTGCGGGTTTTGAAGTGATTGACTTAGGCATTAACTGCCCAGTTGATAAGTATATCGCAGCGCTAGAAGAACATAAGCCAGACATCTTGGGCATGTCGGCATTGTTGACTACGACCATGCCTTACATGAAGGTCGTTATTGACACCATGAAAGAGCAAGGTATTCGTGATGACTTTATTATTCTTGTTGGTGGAGCGCCACTTAACGAAGAATTTGGCGATGCCGTTGGCGCAGATGCATACTGTCGCGATGCTGCCGTTGCTGTTGAAACAGCAAAGAAATTCATTGCTGCAAAGCGTGCGGCGTAATTGCACAAAGGGTAACCATGCAGCCTGCTAGCTTGCTGGTGATTACCTGTGGAGCCATTGCTCGAGAAGTGATGGCAGTCGCAAAAATTAGTGGCTGGGAAAACTTAAAAGTCACACAAATTCCTGCCGAGCTCCATAATAGACCTAGTGAAATTCCAGCTGCTGTTGAAAAACGTTTGGCAGCTTATGCAGCAGACTATGATCATGTGTTTGCTGCTTTTGGCGACTGTGGTACTGGAGGTATGTTGGATAAAGTGTTGGATAGATACAATATTAAACGTTTGTCTGGTTCTCATTGTTATGAGTTTTTTAGCGGTAGTGAAAACTTTGCTGCAATGGCTGAACGTGAGTTGGGTACTTTTTACCTGACAGATTATCTTGCCAAGCATTTTGAACAACTCATCATGGAAGGTATGGGTCTAAATAAACACCCACAGCTTATAGAGCTTATGTTTGCACATTATACAAAGTTAGTTTACTTGGTTCAGGAGCCTAACAGGCAACTTGACCACTTTGCCGAAGCGGCAGCAAAAAAATTGGGTTTAACATACGAGCGAGTAGAAACGGGTTACGGCCAAATGGCTAAAGAACTGAGCGCTCATTACAACAACTATACTGAACAGGTAATAAAATGGCCAAGCTGACCATCGTTATGTGGCGTGATATTCCCGCCCAAGTTATTGTTAAACAAGGTCGTACAAGTGCAAAGCGTCCACTAGAAGAACGTTTTGAAAAAGCGGTAGACAAAGCAGCGATGCGCTCTGGTCTATATGGAAGTGATGGCTATTTGTCAGAGTGGCGTCGAGAGACTACTGCCTGTGGTGATGACCTAGAAGCAGTATTAGAAGCCACTGTGAAACAGATTGAAGCTGATTACACAGATGAACGCTTAGACATTTTAATTGCAGCAGGCGGTATTGCGCAGTAGTTGGTTTCCAAACCAACCTCATCATTTTTTGGAGATGTATCCATGGCACTAAATGCCGTTGCAGAAAAACAAGCCATTATTGACTTGATGCAAAAAACGACTGTAGAAGTGACTCCAGGTGGCGCAGCCAAAGTGGCTGACTTTAAAGAACTGTTACGGCCAGGTTGCACTGTATATGTTACTTTCTTACCAGGGTCAGATTTTGCTGACACAGTGGCGACCGTCAGGCGCCTTAAGGACGAAGGGTTTAACCCAGTACCTCACTTTGCTGCGCGTTCTATTCCATCAGCTAAGTTTTTGGAAGAAAATTTAGCGTCACTTCAGGGCGAAACAGGTGTCACAGAAGGCTTATTGATCGGTGGAGGAGTCACTACTCCTGTGGGAGATTTTGGTTCTTCAATAGAAGTACTACAAACAGGCTTATTTGAAAAATACGGTATTTTGAAAATGGGACTAGCAGGGCATCCAGAAGGTAGTCCAGATATTAGCTCAGCGGATTGTGCCCTAGCCATTAAGCAAAAGAACGATTTTGCCAAACAAACGGACTTGAGCTTGTATCTAGCCACTCAGTTTGTGTTTGAAGCAGAGCCTATATTTGCTTGGGAGCGCGAAATCCGTGCTGCAGGCAATGAATTACCTATACATATTGGTGTGCCGGGTCTTGCCACTATTAAAACTCTTATGCGCCATGCGGCTCATTGTGGTGTGGGTGCTTCAGTACGCTTTTTAACGCGCAACCCTATGAATATGGTTAAGCTTAGTTTGAAGGATTCCTTTTTGGGTAAATATGTCAATGCACCGGCTTCGGAGCCAAGTGAGTTGATGCGTGATATTGTGACAGGTATGCATAACGACCCAGATTGTTTAATTGCCCAGTGCCATTTGTATCCATTGGGTGGCTTAAAAAAATCTGCCGCATGGATGTATCAAGTTCAAGATGGTCATTTTGAATTGAATGGTAAAAGTTTCACAGTTAAGTAGTAATTTATTTTTTGGACCAGATGACTGGTCTTATTTATTGGGCCAGTCCGCTGGTCTTTATTAGACATTTAGGTAGGAATTTTACATGACTGATACTATTATCAGCTCCGCTAGCCAAGAAGTTATCATTGGTTTTGATCGTCCTTTCGCCGTTATCGGTGAGCGTATTAACCCCACTGGTCGTAAGTTGTTAGCTGAAGAAATGAAAAATGGTGACTTTAGCCGTGTAGAAGCTGATGCGTTGGCACAGGTTGCTGCAGGTGCTACCATTTTGGACATCAATGCGGGCATCCCTTTAGCAGATGAGCCTGCCATATTGGCCAAAACCATACAATTGGTTCAGTCGTTAGTTGATGTGCCATTATGTATTGACTCGTCAATTATTGAAGCACTTGAAGCTGGACTTGCTGTGTATAAGGGTAAGGCTTTGTTGAACTCTGTGACGGGCGAAGATGAGTCGTTAGATCGGGTATTACCTTTAGTGAAGAAATACGGGGCAGCTGTTGTTGCTATCTCAAACGATGAGACAGGTATTTCACAAGACATTAATGTACGCTTTGAAGTGGCTAAAAAAATAGTGCAGCGTGCTGCAGATTATGGCATTCCAGCGTGTGATGTAGTGGTAGATCCATTGGTGATGCCAGTGGGCGCAATCAATACATCTGGCCGTCAGGTTATGGAACTAGTTCATCGTCTACGCACCGAGCTTAAAGTGAATACCACTTGTGGTGCATCAAACTTTAGCTTTGGCTTGCCAAACCGTAATGGAGTTAACTGTGCATTTATTGCCTGTGCTGTTGCCTCTGGTATGACTTCTGCTATCATCAACCCAATGCATCCAGAAGTGATGTTAGGTGTACGTGGTGGCAACCTAATGATGGGCCACGACCCTGAATGTAAAGATTGGATTAAAGCTTACCGTGACCCAAATGCAGTAGGTGTTGGTTCTCGTGGTGGTCGCACTGGTGGCCGCCGCCGCAGCTCATAGTCCGTTGTTAGCTGGCATAGGCTAGCATAGGCCAAGAGTAAATAACCAAAGGGCCTAATGGGCCCTTTTTTGTGCAAATTTAAAAAACATTAATTACGTGGGGTTAATAGACTTACCCTGTGATCAAACATTGAGATGGCACTATGAGTCAAACTAATATCGAAGATGCTTTAGTCGTATTCACACCCTCCGGTAAGCGTGGACGCTTCCCTGTTGGCACACCATTGTTGCAAGCTGCTCGGTATCTTAATGTTGATATAGATTCTGTGTGCGGTGGCAGAGGCATCTGTGGTCGCTGTCAAATTTTGGTCAGTGAAGGAGAGTTTGCCAAATTTGGTATTACCTCCAGCGCGCAAAGTTTAGAGCCCATCACAGCACCGGAGCTTAAGTTTGCAGAACGCCGTGAGCTTAAGCCAGGCAGGAGGTTAAGTTGCCACACTAAAGTGCTTAATGACATCGTAGTAGATGTGCCTGCAGAAAGCCAAGTGCATCATCAAATGGTGCGTAAAGACGCAGAGCATCATGATATTGAGATTAACCCTTTGGTGCGTTTGTACTACGTAGAAGTGCAAGAGCCTGATATGCACGACCCGTCAGGTGACTTACGTCGTTTGTTGAATGCGTTAGAAGCAGATTGGCAATTACTGGATCTATCTTATGATGTGGCGCTTTTGGCCACCATACAACCCATCTTAAGAGCTGGAAAGTGGGGTGTAACTGTAGCAGTACGCAAAGGCGAAAAAATTATTGCCCTTTGGCCTGGTTTAAAAGATACGGTTTTTGGTGTGGCGGTAGATGTTGGATCTACTACAATTGCAGCGCACTTGTGTAACTTGTCCAGTGGTGAGGTTATTGCCAGTTCTGGAGTCATGAATCCACAGATTCGTTTTGGCGAAGACCTAATGAGCCGAGTGTCTTATGTGATGATGAATCCGGGCGGTGAAGTAGACATGACCAATGCTGTGCGCGAAGCACTCAATGGTTTAGTCACAGATCTTGTAAAGCAGGCCGAATGTGAAACCACAGATTTGTTGGAAATTACCTTTGTTGCAAACCCAATCATGCATCATTTGTTATTGGGCATTAATCCTGTAGAGCTAGGGGGTGCTCCATTTGCTTTAGCCACTGATATGGCTGTAAATATTTTGGCCCGTGATATCGATGTACACCTAAACCCTCAGGCACGGGCGTACTTGTTGCCGTGCATTGCCGGACATGTTGGAGCAGATACTGCAGGCATGGTGTTGGCAGAAGAGCCTTATAACCATGATGAAATGACTTTGTTGGTAGATGTGGGTACTAACGCTGAGATTGTATTGGGTAATCGTCATCGTTTAGTCGCGTGTTCTAGCCCAACGGGTCCAGCCTTTGAAGGGGCCCAAATTAGCTGTGGTCAGCGCGCGGCAGCCGGTGCTATAGAGCGTATTCGGATAGACCCTATTACTTTGGAGCCTCGATTTCAGGTGATTAGTTGCGAGCTGTGGTCTGATGAGCCTGGGTTTGATGAAGCTACCAAAAAAACTGGCATTACCGGTATCTGTGGCTCTGGAATTATTGAAGTAGTAGCCGAAATGTATTTGGCAGGTGTGATCACGCAAGATGGTGTTGTTGATGGTGGATTAGCCAGTGTTAACCCTCGTATCCAACCCGATGGACGAACCTTCTCGTACGAAATAATGCCTGCCACAGAAACTCGTGGTGCGGTTAAAATTATGCAAAATGACATCCGAGCTATTCAATTAGCCAAAGCCGCTTTGTACGCAGGGGTGAAGTTATTGATGCAATATCAGCAGGTAGAAAAGGTTGATCGCATTCGTTTTGCAGGCGCTTTTGGTAGCCACATTGATGTGAAATATGCCATGGTGCTGGGCTTGATTCCAGACTGTGCTTTAAATGAAGTTTCTTCTGCGGGTAATGCAGCAGGCACAGGTGCTAGGATTGCATTACTTAATGAAGCATCAAGGGCGCAGATTGAACAGGTAGTTCGTAACATTGAAAAAATAGAAACAGCTGTAGAACCTGATTTTCAACAATTGTTTATTGATGCCATGGCCTTTCCAAACAAGGTAGACGCTTTCCCAGAGCTGGAGAAGGTGGTGACCTTGCCACCACTTAAAGAAGCCAGCGCTGAATCAGAAGGGGGCGAAAAGAAGCGCCGCCGCCGTAGAGGGTAATTAGAATTATGCAAACCAATAATCGGGCGCGCTTAGGAGTCATGATTGGCATCGGCCTTAAGTTATTTAAGAGTGTTAAAGTGCTAAAAGTGGCCCTTGTTGCCATGGCGCTGTCTGGCTGGACTATTATGCTCAGCTTCGAGTTTGCAGTGACTTTGTTGGCGATTTTAATGTTCCATGAATATGGCCATATTCGGGCTATGAAACACTTTGGTATACCTACAAAAGGGATTTATATTATTCCGTTTGTGGGTGGTATTGCTGTAGGAGAAAGCCCTAAAACTCACTGGCAAGATTTGTATATAGCCATGATGGGGCCTGTGTTTGGCCTCATTATGAGTGTGGCTTTTTTCATCGGATTTCTTGTTACAGGTAACCACTTTGTTGGCCTTGTGGCTTCTGTAAGTGCTTTGCTAAACCTAGTTAACTTGCTGCCAATATACCCGTTAGATGGTGGAAGAGTGGTAAAGGCCTTGGTTTATTCAGGTCGTAGCCGATTTATATATGTTGGACTAGTGGTTATATCAGGGGTGCTGATTGGATATAGCTTTACCCAAGGTTTTGCCTTAATAGGCTTCTTTGGCATTATGGGGTTGATTGACTTGTTAGGCGACTGGAATCGTTTTGATCATGACCCTAAATTCAAGCTTAGTCCATATGGAATTGTGTTTAGCTTGATTTGGTATCTGCTCACAGCAGGTGCATTAATTGGCATGATTGTGTGGGTTGCTGCCTTAGGGTTACCAGGCAGCGAACTTGCTATGGCTGTTCTTAACGCTTAAATCCTGCCGCTATTAACCTCACATTGGTTCGAATCAGTGAGGTGGGTTCAGGTCAGGTCAGGTCAGTGATGGGTCTGTATCTAATGGGTTTTGGCCTGCCATTTCTTTTAGGCTTTCTTCTGCGGCTCGAACGCTTTGCCCAGGAGAGAAGCGGCGCCGCTCTTCTCTTGGTGGTATGCCAAAGAAGTCTCTATAACATTTAGAAAAATGTGGTGCTGATACAAAGCCACAAGCCAACGATACATCAATAATTGACAAGTTGGTTTGTAGTAAAAGTTGGCGAGCACGATTAAGTCTTAGCTCCAAATAATAACGTGAAGGCACACACTTAAGATGCTTTTGAAATAATCTCTCTAATTGTCTTCTGGACACGCCCACATATCGTGCCAAATCATCCAAGCTAATGGTTTCTTCTAAATTGGCCTCCATTAAGGCCACAGCTTCAATGAGTTTAGGTTGGCTGTTACCTAGGTGCAAGCGTAATGGAATGCGTTGTGTATCGTGGTGGTCACGGATACGCTCCATAATAAACATTTCAGAAACAGCAGCTGCCAACTCTGGGCCATGGTGGTTGCTCACAAATTGCAGCATCATGTCTAATGATGAATTGCCACCAGAGCATGTGAAACGATCTCGATCTATGGCAAATAAATTGGACGACATCAAAACATTGGGAAACTCTTCGCGCATGCTGGCGATGTTTTCCCAATGAATAGTGGATTTATACCCATCTAATAAGCCTGCCGCAGCTAATAAATAACTACCGGTACAGGTGGATCCGATGCGTATTTTTGCATTGGCCACTTTGCGCAAAAACGTTAAAGTGCTTTTATCATAGGCACGGTCTATGTATGTGCCACCACAAACGATAAGTGCTTCTAAATTGTTTAAATCAAGGTCTTTAATGTGGATAGTGGGGGTCACTTCAAAGCCAACACTCGCCGTTACAGGTGCTCCATCCATAGAGACTACTTGCCATTCGTATAAGGTTTTTTTGCTAATGTAGTTGGCACCACGAAGGCTAGCTACGGCAGACGAAAAGGTTACCATAGAATAATTTGGGATTTGCAAAAAAGCGTAGCGTATAGGTTTTTGGTTGGACATAACTGCCTCTTTATTATTTTTTAATAGCGCCCTGATATGCAAACAAGATATGCATAAAAACAAATGCTATTAAACCTATTAAATTTGTCGCATTCTAAACTAGGTTTGCTCTGTTGGGAACAACATAATGGTCTGTAAATGAATATATTTTAGACAAAAATAAGTGCTTATAGAGGTTGAGAAAAAATCACTCCGTATTAGACCTTTGTAGCAGCTCCATGAATGCTTTTGCTGCGTTTGATAGGCTGCGCTGTGGGTGCCATACACAGCCTAGTTGCCTAACAATTGGTTTGGTTAATGTATCAATTGTGTCAATCACTTTAATTTGAGAGTTGATTAACGTGTGGGGCAAAATACTCCACCCCATACCAATACCTACCATCATTCTAATCGTATCTAAATGGTTGGTGGACATAGCTACGTTTAGAGCAAGGTTCTGCCTTTCAAAGTGGCCCTCCACAATGCTGCGTGTAAATGTGTTGGTTTTGCTTAATAGGGCAGGGAAGCTACTTAGCTGTGATAAGTCCACGCCAGTTTGATGGTTTAATGGGTGCTCAGGGGCAGCCACAAATTGCATTGTATCTTGCCAAATAGATTGCTGTTGTAATTGTGCATGAGGTTTGGGGTTAAGCGTAATAATACCTAGCTGCCAGCGGCCTTGTAATATGCCTTCATAAATCACCTCAGATTCTGCAAATTGAATATCAAGCTCCACTTGTGGGTATAGTTCAATAAATTTTGCCAGCGGCTCTGGTAACCTATGCAGGCTAATGTGGTGGCTAGTGGCAATGCGCAACCTCCCCCCTACGCGACCAGATAAATGGGTGAGTTCATCTACGGTATTATCCATGGCTTCAAGTATGGCCCTGGCTTTGGGAAGTAAGTGTTGGCCTGCAACCGTTAGCGAAACATTGCGCCCTACGCGGTCAAATAAGCGTGTTTTAAGCTGATTTTCCAGTTTTACTATTCGTTTACTTACCGCAGGTTGAGTGAGGAACAGTTCATCTGCAGCCCGTGAAAACGAACCTTGCTCAGCAACCGCCATAAAAGCTTTTAATGCAAGACTATCCATAATTAAACAATACCTAGTCGTTGTGTCTATTGAAATAGCTATTATACATAACCAAATGGAATGATAAAATAATTAAATTGGAATTAGAGTTATTGGATTGGCCTAGGTATAATAACCATCTACATACCTAACTGCAGGATTAGACATGGCCAGTAAAACGTTATACGACAAACTATGGGATAGCCATCTTGTTAAGCAGCAAGATGATGGCAGTTGCCTAATTTACATTGACCGCCACCTTCTGCATGAAGTGACTTCACCACAAGCCTTTGAAGGGCTGCGTATCGCGGGCCGTAAGCCTTGGCGTATCGACACAAACTTAGCTACTCCAGATCACAATGTGCCTACTACGACAAATGAGCGTGCTTATGGCATTGATGGCATTGAAGACCCCGTATCTAAGATTCAAGTAGTGACCTTGGATGACAATTGTGATGAGTTTGGTATTACCGAATTTAAAATGCAGGATGAGCGCCAAGGTATTGTTCATGTAGTTGGGCCAGAGCAGGGGGCTACTTTACCTGGAATGACGGTCGTATGCGGCGATTCCCATACAGCAACCCATGGTGCTATGGGTGCGTTAGCGCATGGTATTGGCACCTCAGAGGTGGAGCATGTGTTGGCTACGCAGTGCCTTATTCAAAAAAAATCTCAGAACATGCTAGTGCGTGTAGATGGAGAATTAGGTGAAGGTGTGACGCCTAAGGACGTGGTGTTAGCTATTATAGGTGTTATAGGCACTGCAGGTGGCACGGGTTATGCCATTGAGTTTGGCGGGCAAGTATTTGAGAATATGTCGATGGAAGGCCGCATGACTGTGTGCAATATGGCCATCGAAGCTGGTGCACGGGTAGGTATGGTTGGTGTAGACCAAACCACCATTGATTATGTCGAAGGTCGGCCTTTTTCTCCAAAGGGTGCTCACTGGGATTTGGCAGTGGCTGCATGGCAAGACCTACATACGGATGCTGATGCCGAATTCGATCATGTTGTTGTGTTAGATGGTGCTGCTATAGCACCTCAAGTAACTTGGGGTACCTCACCAGAAATGGTGTTGCCTGTGTTTGCTCATGTGCCTAATCCAGCTACAGAAAAAGATGATGTTAAAGCCTCAGGTATCACCCGAGCACTCGAATACATGGGGCTTAAGGCCGGTCAGGCAATTACTGATATTCAGCTAGATAGAGTGTTTATTGGCTCTTGCACCAATAGCCGTATTGAAGATTTGCGCGCAGCAGCGGCTGTTGTAGAGGGGCATCAAGTTGCCAAAACTCTAAAGCAAGCCTTGGTGGTGCCTGGTTCTGGTTTAGTTAAAGCGCAAGCCGAGGCTGAGGGCTTGCATACTATTTTCACCAATGCTGGGCTTGAATGGCGAGAGCCAGGCTGCTCTATGTGCCTTGCCATGAATGCAGATAAGCTAGGTGCTGGTGAACATTGTGCATCTACATCCAACCGTAACTTTGAAGGTCGTCAAGGGTTTGGTGGACGTACGCATTTAGTGAGCCCGGCGATGGCAGCGGCAGCAGCCATTGTTGGACACTTTGTAGACGTACGCACGTTTAATTGATAACAGATCACGGAGCAATAATCAGATGCAAGCATTTACACAATTAACGGGCATCACGGCACCCTTGGATAGAGCTAATGTTGACACTGACATGATCATTCCAAAACAGTTTTTAAAGTCGATTAAACGATCTGGTTTTGGGCCAAATTTGTTTGATGAACTACGCTATTTAGATGAAGGGCAACCAGATCAGGATTCAAGTAATAGACCGATCAACCCTGAGTTTGTGCTTAACTTACCACGCTATAAAGGCGCCAACATACTTTTAGCTAGAGATAATTTTGGCTGTGGATCTAGCCGTGAACATGCGCCATGGGCTTTGCTAGATTTTGGTTTTTCTTGTGTTATCGCGCCAAGTTTTGCAGATATTTTTTACAATAACTGTTTTAAAAATGGCATCTTGCCGATTACGCTTTTAAGCGAACAAGTTGATCAGTTATTTGCAGATACTCAGGATCAGCCAGGGTTTGAGTTAACAGTAGATCTAGAAGCTTCAGTAATTCGTGGTTCAAGTGCAGGGGATATGCCATTTTCCATTGACACCTTTAGACGTCACTGCTTGTTAAATGGGTTAGACGATATCGGCCTAACTTTGGAGCAAGTCAGCAGCATTAAACATTACGAAAGTAAGCGCCGGCAGCAGGCGCCTTGGTTATTTGCTGAATAGATTTCTAACACCGGCTCATATGTATATAAAAGATAAGACACTAAACATAATTTCAACAGGTAAATGGTATGACACACAATGTATTAGTTTTAGCAGGTGACGGGATTGGCCCTGAGATTGTAGCTGAAGCGCAAAAAGTGTTGCAAGCAGTAGATGTTAAATTCAATTTGGGTTTAAACATAACCAACGCCTTAGTAGGCGGCAGCGCTATTGATGCAACTGGTAGTCCATTACCTGAGGCAACATTGGAGGCAGCTAAGGCGGCTGATGCTATTTTATTAGGAGCAGTAGGTGGCCCAAAGTGGGATGGTTTGGATATGGCTATTCGCCCTGAAAAAGGCTTGCTAGGATTAAGATCCAATTTGAACTTATTTGGCAATTTACGACCTGCTATTTTGTACCCTCAATTGGCTGATGCATCTAGCTTAAAGCCTGAAATCGTATCGGGTTTAGATATTCTTATTGTACGTGAGCTTACAGGGGGTATTTATTTCGGCCAGCCTCGTGGTATTCGTGTTCTAGAAAATGGTGAACGTCAGGGTTTTAACACCTATGTATATGCGGAATCAGAGATTCGTCGTATTGGCAAAGTTGCCTTTGAGGCGGCTCGAGCTCGGGGAGGTAGGCTTTGCTCAGTTGATAAAGCTAACGTATTAGAAGTGACTGTGCTCTGGCGTGAAATTATGGAGGAGATGTCATCAGATTACCCTGATGTGACCCTTAGCCATATGTATGTTGACAATGCCGCAATGCAGCTTGTTCGCGCACCTAAACAGTTTGACGTGATAGTCACTGGCAATATGTTTGGCGACATATTGTCTGACGCTGCTGCGATGCTTACAGGATCCATTGGTATGTTACCTTCAGCGTCTCTAGATGAAGCAGGCAAAGGCATGTATGAGCCTTGCCATGGCTCTGCGCCAGACATTGCTGGGCAGGGTAAAGCGAACCCGCTGGCGACCATTTTATCTGCCGCCATGATGCTACGCTACACCTTGAACGAAGGTGCTGCAGCGCAGGCTATTGAAAGCGCTGTCAGTGTGGTGCTAGATAAAGGCCTAAGGACACCAGATATAAGTGCAGTTGGTAATCAAGAAGTAGACACAAAAACCATGGGCGATGCGGTAGTTTCTGCGTTGCTTAACGGTTAACATAGATATTTCTTAAGCACTATTAATTTTAGTAGGTTTAACACAAAAGGGTTATGGAAATGAAGCGTGTAGGTCTGGTAGGTTGGCGCGGTATGGTTGGGTCAGTATTGATGCAACGTATGCAAGAAGAAAACGACTTAAAACTAATCGAGCCCGTGTTTTTTACTACTTCACAAGCAGGCCAAGTGGCGCCTGATTTTGGTGTTGAAACACCTGTATTACAAGATGCCCACGATATAGACACTCTTAAAACCATGGACATTATTATTTCATGTCAGGGCGGAGACTACACAGATCGCGTTTTTGGGCCTTTGCGCAATGCTGGTTGGAAAGGATACTGGATTGATGCGGCGTCTAGCTTGCGTATGCAAGATGATAGTGTGATCGTGCTGGACCCTGTCAACCGTGGTGTCATTGACCAAGCCTTGGCACAAGGTAAAACTGAGTTTATTGGCGGTAACTGCACAGTAAGTTTGATGATGATGGCCTTAGGCGGTCTTTTTGCCGCTGATCAAATCCAGTGGATGTCGGCCATGACCTATCAATCTGCATCTGGTGGTGGTGCTCGTCACATGCGTGAACTGCTAAAGCAAATGGGCTATATCAGTCACTCTGTATCAGGTGAGTTAGCCAACCCTGCTTCTGCGATTTTAGAGATTGATCGTAAGGTGTCCCTAGCGATTAACTCTAGCGATAATGATGCCAGTCAATTTGGTGCGCCACTGGCAGGTAGTTTGATTCCGTGGATTGACTCTCAGTTGGATAATGGGCAAAGCCGTGAAGAATGGAAGGCTCAGGCAGAAACTAACAAAATACTAGGCCGCACCAAGGACATTATTCCGGTAGATGGGTTGTGTGTGCGCGTAGGTGCGATGCGTTGCCATAGTCAAGCTCTGACTATTAAGATGAAGCAAAATGTGCCAATGGACGAGATTGAAGACATGCTAGCCAAGGCGAATGACTGGGTTAAAGTCATTCCAAATGACCGAGATGTAACAATGGAACAACTGACTCCAGCTAAAATTACTGGCACCATGGCAGTGCCGGTAGGTCGTTTACGAAAACTTAATATGGGGCCTGAGTATTTATCGGCCTTTACAGTAGGTGATCAGCTTTTGTGGGGGGCAGCGGAGCCTTTACGCCGCATGTTACGTATTTTACTAGAAGCATAGCCTGTGTTGGCTGGCCTTTGAGCTAGTAAACCCCTAATAAAAGGCGCTTAGGCGCTTTTTTTGTTTTCTTTTACACCTCTTTTTTATCGCAAGAGCTGTGATAATAGTCAGCCATAAGTCTGGAGAAATAGTGTATATGTTATTCACACTCATCAAGCGGTATGCCCATCTTTTTGGTCTTGTAAGTATTATGTTAAGCACCAATGTAATCGCCCTTGATAGGGTTGCTGACGAAGTGGCAGTGCCTTTGGTTTTTCAAGTTGAAAGTATTGGCTCAGTAGCATTGATGCCGACTCCAGCTTGGGTCATGGTTAAGCCTGACGAAACTTTGTGGAGTATTGCTGTGCGCCATACCCCAAAGTTATTCAATCCATGGCAAATGGTAATGAGCCTCTACAGAATAAATCCAGTAGCGTTTAGACATGGCAATATTAGTGTCCTTTTGGCTAATAGTAAGCTTGACATGCCTTCATTGAGGCAGCTAAAGCGATTATCTACTAGGCAAGCAAAGGCTGCTTATGATGTTTTAATTGCAGATTATGAGAGTGCCAGTAAGTTTAAGGGAACGACAACATCTAATGTGGCTATGTTGGATGCTCAAACTGCCAAAGCCGATGAATTTCAGCAGCAGATTATCAATCAGCAAGATGCTCTTAACAGCTTAGGGAGTCTATCTAAAGCTCTGCAAAATCAGGTTAATGAGATCAGAAAGATTCAGGTAGATGCCACCTCTAAACAAGAGCTGTTGGCAAGCACCAGTAAAAACATTGCACGAGAAGTTGTTATCCAAGAACAGACTTTTAAATTTTTGAACGATCAGCGACGTAAAATCGCAGCTGATATAGAGGTGTTAGGTGACAGTTTTGAGTCTTCACGGGCGCAGCTAGGCCAGGCCCAAGAAGATTTGTATCAGGCAGAAAAATCATTAGTACTTACGCAAAAAACACTGCAATCTGCTCAGCAAAGTAGCTTGCTACTTGACCAGGCTGAGCGAGCTAAAAAAATCAAACAAGCTAAAATCGCTCAACAAATAGAGCAAGCTAAATCAAAAGAGGCTGCGCTAAGGCAGGCAGCTAAATTGAACCTGGAAGTCTTAAAATCCAAAGAAACTCAAGCGGCAAAAGTTATTAAAGAGCTGTTGGAGGCTAAGAAAGCTAAGCAGTGGTTAAACACGGCACAAATAGCAGCGTTTTTGTTGTTACTTATACTTATAGCATTTGGGGTTTTGTGGTGGGTTGTTGCCAAAGAAAAGAAGCTCACTTCAAAGGCTAAGTTTAGGCCACAAGAGGTACAAGACCATAATGATTCAAGCTCAATGAGTCCAGCCTTTAATGCCCAAATGAATCATGAGCGTGCCACTTTTTCTGATGATGTTGATGCTATGTTATTGGGCCAGCAGTCCATGCATAATCAGGCAGATGAGCCTATTGAATATATGTCCCATGAAGAAGATATGGTTACCAAGCTATTTTTAGCATCCAGTTATAAAGAAATGGGAGAGCTTCAGGCAGCGTTGGAAATACTTCAAGAGGTGACTGAGAAGGGCGATGCAGATCAGCAAGCCCAAGCTCGTGTTTTATTATCTTCCATTAACAAAGTTTAAGCGTATATGACTAAACAATTTAAAGCTTCACCTTCTGAATTTTTACCAGCAGGGCAGCAGCGTATTGCCTTAGGTATAGCCTATAATGGGCGTCATTATCATGGTTGGCAACGCCAACCAGATGGTCATATCAGTGTACAAGAAAGGCTAGAGGATGCACTTAGTTTAGTTGCCAATGAGCCGGTTAAAGTAATGTGTGCTGGTCGCACAGATGCAGGTGTTCATGCCAGTGCTCAAGTGGTGCACTTTGACACGACTGCGCACAGGCCTATAAGAGCCTGGACTCATGGTGGCAATATGCATTTGCCAGACGATGTGGCTGTTCAGTGGGCCCACTTGGTGGATGAAAAATTTCATGCGCGTTTCAGTGCCACAGCGCGTCAATACCGTTATGTTATTTACAATCATCCTATGCGGCCAGCTCTTATGGACAAAGAAGTTAGCTGGAATTATCGCGTGTTGGACATTGTCAATATGCAAAAGGCTGCTAGCTATTTAATAGGCACGCATGATTTTAGCTCATTTCGTGCTGCGTCCTGCCAAGCTAACAATCCTACAAGAACACTACATCACCTAAAAGTAATCGGTGCTGGTGACTATATCGTATTGGATGTGCGCGCCAATGCCTTCTTGCATCATATGATTCGTAATTTAGCAGGCTTGTTGATGAAGATTGGTGCCGGTGAAGCTTCACCAGAATGGGCCTTGGAGGTCTTGCTGGCAAAGGATCGAAGAGTTAGTGCGGCAACCGCTGCTCCCTATGGGTTGTACTTTGTAAATGCTGAGTACGATGATGCTTTTGGCCTTCCAACAACCGCATTAGGTCCGCATTTTCTTGCTCCCTGGATTAATGCTTAAAAGAGTGCCTTAATAAGCTTAGATAGTGCGCCACAATACATAATTATCTGATACCATTGGGGCATCTATTTTAGCTTCTTCTTGATAAATAACTGCGACTTATTGTGACACAACTCCGCGTAAAAATATGTGGCATTCGCCAAGCAAGTGATGCCGTTTTTGCAGCTCAAGCTGGTGTGGACGCTATAGGTCTGGTATTTTATCCTCCAAGCCCACGTTCTGTTGATTGTGATACGGCTGCACAAATCGCCCGTGCATTACCACCCTTTGTGTCTTGTGTAGGTTTATTTGTCGATGCTTCTTCACAGCAGATTGATAAAATCCTCAATAAAGTGCCACTTTCCTTACTGCAGTTTCACGGGGAAGAATCGCCAGAATTTTGTGATCAATTTCAGTTACCGTGGATAAAAGCTGTGAGGATGCGTCCACACATTGATTTGCATCAACAAAGACAGTGCTACAATCGTGCTCAGGGATTATTGTTAGATGCCTATAAGCCTGGAGTGCCTGGAGGCACTGGCGACCAGTTTGATTGGCATCGCATTCCAGCTGATATTGCTAAAGATGTAGTGCTGGCTGGTGGTATTGACAGCCGCAATGTTCAACAGGCTATCCAACAGGTTAATCCATGGGCAATTGATGTCAGTGGAGGTGTTGAAAGCCACAAAGGTGTTAAAGATCGTGCTAAAATCACATCCTTTATGTACCAAGCAAAACCCTATTTAGCAAATTCACCTACACAATTATCAAACCATGTTGAAATAAAAGGAACCTCTAGTGACTAACGCAACATCATTGCCAGACGCTGATGGCCATTTTGGCCCCTACGGTGGACGTTTTGTATCAGAAACCCTATTTGCAGCTTTAGATGACCTTCGTGATACCTATGAGCGGTTGTGGCAAAGTCCTGAGTTTCAGGCTGAATTTGACTTAGATATGGCTCACTATGTGGGCCGTCCATCGCCCTTGTACCATGCTAAACGTTTGTCAGATACCTATGGTGGCGCGCAAATATACCTTAAACGTGAAGATTTGAACCACACGGGCGCCCACAAAATTAATAATACTATTGGTCAAGCCCTTTTAGCTAAGCATATGGGTAAGCCTCGTATTATTGCTGAAACGGGTGCGGGTCAACATGGTGTTGCCAGTGCTACGGTTGCTGCTCGGTTAGGTCTGGAGTGTGTGGTTTATATGGGTGTTGAAGACATTCGTAGACAAGCTCAAAATGTTTACCGTATGAAGCTCTTAGGTGCCAAGGTGGTTGGAGTTACTTCTGGAACACAAACTCTAAAAGATGCGCTCAATGAAGCCATGCGTGACTGGGTGACCAACGTAGATAACACTTATTACATTATTGGCACAGCAGCTGGCCCACACCCTTACCCTAAATTAGTTCGTGACTTCCAAAGTATTATCGGACGTGAAGCGCGTCGCCAAAGTCTTGAGCAAGTGGGTAAATTACCTGATGCAGTTGTGGCTTGTGTGGGTGGTGGTTCCAATGCCATTGGTATTTTCCATCCCTTCATTGACGATAAAGAAGTGCGCCTCATCGGTGTAGAAGCTGGAGGTAAAGGCTTAGAAACAGGTCAGCACGCAGCTCCTTTGTCAGATGGTTCACCAGGGGTGTTACATGGTAACCGCACTTACTTGATGAGTGATGACAATGGTCAAATTCTAGGCACTCATTCAGTTTCTGCTGGATTAGACTACCCTGGCGTTGGCCCAGAGCACTCTTATCTGAAAGATATTGGCCGCGCCGAATATGTGGTTGCTACAGATGATGAAGCATTACACTCCTTTAGAGAACTGTGCTTATTAGAAGGAATTATCCCAGCTCTTGAATCAAGCCATGCGGTTGCATATGCCTGTAAAATGGCAGCGCAAATGCGTCCAGACCAAATGCTGGTTGTTAATTTGTCTGGCCGTGGTGATAAAGACATGCAGACCGTCGCTGATATCGACGGCATTGAAGTTTAAGGAAATAGATAATGAGTCGTATTAAAGATTGTTTTGATGCACTAAAGACCCAAGGTCGTCAGGCCTTAATACCCTATGTGACCGCTGGCGACCCAAATCCACAAGTCACTGTTGGTTTAATGCACCAAATGGTTGCAGCTGGTGCTGACCTTATAGAACTTGGTATTCCATTTTCTGACCCTATGGCTGATGGTCCAGTGATCCAGTTAGCCTGTGAAAGAGCTCTGTCTCATAACACCTCACTAGCTATGATATTGGCTATGGTGGCAGAATTTAGACAAAAAAACATCACCACACCGGTGGTGTTGATGGGCTATCTAAATACTGTAGAAAAAATGGGTTACGAAGTCTTTGTAGCAGCAGCTAAAAATGTTGATCTAGATGGTGTTTTGCTAGTAGACCTGCCGCCAGAAGAAAGTGGAGACTTTGCCAAAAGCCTTAGCCAAGCAGGTTTAGATGCGATTTTCCTAATTACCCCAACCACCACAGAAGCCCGTATCAAGAAGATTTGTGCGGTAGGCAGTGGATACCTTTACTATGTGTCATTAAAAGGTGTGACTGGCTCAGCAGCTATTGATACTGATGCTGTAGCTGAAAAGCTTGAACTGGTAAAGCAGCACACACAGCTACCTTTGGGTGTTGGCTTTGGCATAAGAGATGCTGATTCAGCAGCTCGAGTGTCAAAAATAGCTGATGGAGTTGTGGTGGGCAGTGTGTTGGTAAACGCGTTAGGAGACAACGCCAGTAACCCAGAAAAAGGCTGTGCACAAGTTGTCGCTACTTTGTCAGAAATGCGCCATGCGATGGACGCAACTGTTTAATAAATTTTAATACGCCAACACCGTGACCATAGATCACGATGGGAGAAGCTATGAGTAGCTGGTTAGATAAAATTGTACCTGCTGGCATTTTGACCAACCTAGGTAATAAAGACCGACGCAGCAATATTCCTGAAGGTGTATGGAAGAAGTGCCCTAAATGTGCGGCTGCTTTATATAAGCCAGAATTGGAAAAAAATCTTGAGGTATGTACCAAATGTGAGCATCACATGCGCGTGCCGGCTCGCGAACGTCTGACCATGTTCCTAGATGCTCATTCAACGGCTGAAATAGCAGCTGAAATCGAGCCAGTAGATAAACTAAAGTTTAAAGATGTAAAGAAATATAAAGATCGTTTGGCCGCAGCTCAAAAAGCGACTGAAGAAAAAGATGCCCTTGTGGCGATGAAAGGCAAGTTATTGGGCTTAGATGTCGTTGCGGTAGCCTTTGAATTTAACTTTTTGGGTGGTTCCATGGGTGCTGTTGTGGGTGAGCGTTTTGTGCGTGCTGCCAACGTAAGTATGGAACAGGGTATTCCGCTGGTGTGTTTCTCGGCATCTGGCGGTGCTCGTATGCAAGAAGCGCTAACTTCATTGTTTCAGATGGCTAAAACAAGCGCTGCTATTGAAAAACTTAAGCAACAAGGTGTGCCTTATATTTCGGTTCTTACAGACCCTGTTTATGGTGGAGTATCAGCCAGTTTGGCTATGCTTGGCGACTTGAATATAGCAGAACCGGGTGCTCGGATGGGCTTTGCTGGCCCACGGGTTATCGAACAAACTGTGCGTGAAACGTTGCCAGATGGATTTCAAAAGAGTGAATTTTTGTTAGAACATGGGGCCATTGATATGATCGTTTCTAGACATGATATGCGAACTACTGTGGCTCGTTTGTTAAGTGCGCTGACTCAAAAGCCTGCACCAGTTATTGAAGCTTAAATTTTATGTCAAACACACTATCCTTTGACCAAGCTAGTGATTGGCTATATTGGCTAGAGCAGCAGCACCCAAGCCATGAAATTGACATGGGTCTTGCACGTATTTCGCAAGTCTCTAAACGCTTGTTAAAAGATGCGCCTATTGCCAAGCAAGTCATCACTATTGCAGGTACTAATGGCAAGGGCTCTAGTGTGGCTTTTTTAACATCCATCTTGGAACAAGCTGGATTAACATACGCTAGCCTCACGTCGCCTCATTTCGTGCGCTTTAACGAACGCATTCAATTTCAGGGCAAGCCAGTTGATGATGCTACTTTATGCGCTAGTTTTGAGCGTGTAAATAAAGCCCGTTATGATGCGGCTAGTATCGAAACGGTGCTCACCTATTTTGAGTTTAATGCATTGTTGGCATTTGACCTTATGCAACGGGCAAACCTAGACGTGGCAGTGCTAGAAATAGGTTTAGGTGGTCGTTTAGATGCCGTCAACCTGATTGACTGTGACGTGGCTATTGTCACAAGTATCGCGCTTGACCATGTGGATTGGTTAGGTGGTAACATTGATGTTATTGGCCGCGAAAAAGCAGGTATTTACCGGGCTAATAAACCTGCCATTATTGGTGATGTTGATTGCCCACCTTCAGTGTCTGAATATGCTCATGAAATAAATGCCCAGTGTTTTCAAAATGGCATTGATTTTAAAGTTGAAAACAACGTTTGGACTAACTTAAATGGGTTGGTTATAGATTTACCCAAAACTGAATTGCCAGCTATGAACATGGCGGCAGTGGTGCAGGCAGTGGCCTGCTTAACCTTTGATATAAAGCCGAGTCAGATTATTGCGGGTTTGGATAAGGCCCGCCTGGTAGGTCGCTTTCAAAGGCTCGAATGGCGAGGAAAACAGGTTGTTTTAGATGTGGCACACAACCCACACGCAGCTCAAAACTTGGCATCTACGTTAGCTCTTGAGAAGTGTGAAGGTAAAAAAATTGCTGTAGTGGCGATGCTAGGTGACAAAGATTACCAGCAAGTGATTGGCCAATTAAAAAACAGTTTTGATTACTGGATGTTATCAACTAGTAATGGTGTACGTGGCCTTTCAAGCTTGACATTAGCGAATGAAACGGCCAAACATGGAATTAACCAAAACCAAGTGGCTACTTTTGAAACTCCAGTTGCAGCTTTTTCCCAAGCGATAGAGCTTGCGGCGCCAATTGATCAGATTGTTGTGTTTGGTTCATTTGTAACAGTGGGCGCGGTATTGGGTTTAGTCCAGTCTTAGTCAGGTGATCATAGTGAAGGAAAAACGATAGTGGAGGCAACAGTGAAGCATCGCATTGTAGGAAGTTTAATGCTGTTAAGTCTGGCTGTAATTATTTTGCCATTTTGGTTAGATGGAGCAGGGCTAGAAGACTATCAAGCAACTCAGAAACAGCCAGCAATGCCTCTGGCTAAAAGCTCAATTGCCTTTGAGTCAAGCGATACCTCAATCCAAGTTCCAAACGTTGATCTAAGTGATACAAAGGTGATTGAGTTGAGTCCAATTCTCACATCCAAAGACTCATCTACTAACACACAAGCCAGTGTGGTAAATCTTGAAGAAGCTAAACTTTCAAAACCTGCAGTCAAAAAAATTAAACCTCAGCAAGGTGAAAGTCTGTTAAGTGCAAAAGGCTTGCCTAACGGTTGGGTCGTTCAGATAGGCAGCTTTGGTGAGCGCTCTAATGCTGTGAGATTAAAGGACAAAGTTATTAAAGCTGGATTTCCAGCTTATATGTTGCCAAATGGCGCGTTATTTAGAGTGCTTGTTGGCCCTGAACTGAGTCGACTCAAAGCTGAAGTGTTGGAAACGAAGCTAAAAAATAAATTTAAAGTTCCTACATATGTCACTTTGTATAAAGTAGAAAAGCCTTAGTGGCTCTTGTATGTTAGTAATTTAATTGGTTGTTTATTAAGGTTATATATGGAAAGCCTCAACGTTTTTGACTGGATACTGGTTACTATTATTGGCGCCTCTAGCGTGTTTGGCTTGCTTCGTGGTTTTGTTAAAGAGCTTTTGTCATTAGCCAGCTGGGTAGCCGCATTTTTTGTTGCAAGACTATTTTCTTTCAAACTAAGCAGCTTCATGGTGGACTGGATCGATCAACCTCAGTTTCGCTTAATTGCTGCATTTGCTATTTTGTTTGCTGCCACATTGGTAGTAGGTGCATTGATTAATAACGTTTTTTCACGTTTAGTATCTGCTACAGGTCTTACTGGAACCGACCGTTTGTTTGGTATGGTGTTTGGCATTGTACGGGGTGGTTTGTTGGTCATCGTTATGGTTTCTTTGCTGTCACTGACGCCTGTAAGCAATGACCAATGGTGGCAAAGTTCTTTGATTATTCCTCACTTTATCTTGGTAGATGAGTGGTCCTATAAAATGTCTAGCAGTGCTTCTGGCTTACTAGACATGTTTCAGCCGGCGCAACTATAGCGCCGTAATGAGGGTATAAGCATGTGTGGTATCGTTGGTATTGTTGCCAAGTCTTACGTTAATCAGGAAATCTATGATGCCCTGACTTTTTTGCAACACCGTGGCCAGGATGCTGCTGGTATGGTGACTTGCCATGATGGCAAGTTTTTTCTACGTAAGGATAATGGCTTAGTACGAGACGTTTTTCGTACCCGCCATATGCGTCGCCTAGTGGGTAACATGGGTATTGGCCATGTGCGCTACCCCACTGCTGGAAGCTCCAGTGCTGCTGAAGCTCAACCCTTTTATGTAAACTCTCCTTATGGTATTGCCTTAGCCCATAACGGTAATTTAACCAATGCTGCGGAACTTTCTGAAAGCATTTTTAAAGCCGATTTGCGTCACGTGAATACCAATTCAGATTCTGAAGTGCTACTTAACGTGTTTGCTCACGAACTGCAACGTATAGGCCAGTTAGTGCCGAGTGAAGAAGATATTTTTTATGCTGTGCGTCAGGTGCATCGCCGTTGTTTAGGTGGCTATGCTGTTATTGCCATGATAACTGGCATTGGTATCGTGGGTATGCGTGATCCATTTGGTATCCGTCCATTATGTTATGGCAAACGTGAGTCTGAGCAGGGCACCGAATATATGGTGGCTTCAGAAAGTGTTGCACTAGATTCTGCAGGTTACTCCATGGTTCGAGATTTGGAGCCTGGTGAGTGTATTTATATTACAGAGGCTGGTGTTGTATTTACTCGTCAGTGTGCTGAAAATCCAGTGTTGTCACCTTGTCTATTTGAATATGTATACTTAGCTAGGCCTGATTCGGTGATGGATGGTATCTCTGTTTATAAGGCACGCCTTAAAATGGGTGAGTACTTAGCTGATCAAATTTTGCGAGATTGGCCAGATCATGATATCGATGTGGTGATTCCTATTCCAGATACTAGTCGTACCTCTGCAGTTGAGCTTGCAAGTAAGCTTGGGGTTAAGTTACGCGAAGGTTATATCAAAAACCGCTATATTGGCCGCACCTTCATAATGCCTGGCCAAACACAGCGCCAAAAATCTGTACGACAAAAGCTAAACCCGATTGAGCTTGAATTTCGTGGTAAGAATGTATTATTGGTGGATGACTCGATTGTTAGGGGCACTACTTCTACGCTGATTATTGAAATGGCACGGGAAATGGGAGCTAAAAAGGTATACTTTGCTTCAGCAGCGCCTGCCGTTCGATTCCCTAACGTCTATGGTATCGATATGCCCTCTGTTGAGGAACTAGTGGCTTATGGACGCACTGACGATGAAGTGGGAGAAGCGATTGGTGCTGATCGAATGATTTACCAAGATTTAAAAGATCTTATTCGCTCAACTCAAGGTGGTGGTAGTGATATTGCTAATTTTGACTGTTCTGTATTTGATGGAAAGTATGTCACAGGTGATGTTGACGAAGCCTACCTGGCTAACTTAGAAGCACAGCGTAATGACCATGCTCAACACCATATTAATGTGATCGATGATGATGCATCTAAGGCAACTAACATGCAGAGCAACTTGTAGTCATGACAGCTAAAAGTTTAGACCAGCGCCAGCAGCTCCAAAAAGAGCACCTAAAAAACACTGCGCCTGCTACTAAGGCGATTAGGGCAGGAACGGTTTCTGGTGTGGAGCAAGAGCATAATGATGCTATTTATGCCACATCTAGCTTTATCTATGGTAGTGCTGAAGAAGCGGCCGAGTGCTTTAGCGGGGTCTCTCCAGGCAATATATATTCTCGCTTCACAAATCCAACAGTACGTACTTTTGAGCAGCGCATGGCTGTCATGGAAGGTGGAGAAAGGGCTGTTGCTGCAAGCTCTGGTATGGCGGCTTTGACGAGTATTTTTTTGGGCCATCTAAAACAAGGTGACCATATTGTATCCTCATGCAGTATTTTCGGATCTATTGTAGGTCTGTTTGACAACCTTCTTGCTAAATTAGGTATTACTACTACCTATGTGAGCCCAGCAGACCACCAAGCTTGGGAAAAGGCTATTAAGCCCAATACCAAAGCGCTATTTTTGGAGTCACCCTCTAATCCATTGGGAGAGGTAGGGGATATTGCTGCTTTAGCTGCATTAGCTCATAGCCACAATGCTTTACTGGTGGTAGATAATTGTTTTTGTACTCCTGTTTTACAAAACCCATTATTACTAGGTGCTGACATAGTGATGCACTCAGCTACCAAATACATTGATGGTCAAGGCCGTTGTGTTGGTGGCGTAGCCATAGGTAGTGAGGCGCATATGGAACCTGTATTTGGTTTTTTGCGCACTGTTGGCACCAGCATGAGTCCGTTCAATGCTTGGGTATTCATTAATGGCCTAGAGACTTTGTCTTTGCGAATGCAGGCTCATTGTTCTAGCGCTTCAAAGCTTGCGCATTGGTTGCAGGAGCACCCAAAAGTTGATCGGGTTTATTATCCTGGACTAGAGAGTCATCCTCAGCACGAATTGGCTAAACAGCAACAGAGTCTGTTTGGTGCTGTCGTGTCTTTTGAATTGAAAGGTAGCAAAGAGTCTGCTTGGCGTTGCATTGATGAAACACAGTTGTTTTCCATTACGGGTAATTTTGGGGATGCAAAATCTACCATTACCCATCCAGCCACCACAACTCACAGCCGAATGACTCCACAAGCCCGTGACTTAGCAGGCATAAAGGATAATCTTATTCGAGTTTCTGTGGGGCTTGAAGACTATCAGGATATTCAGCAAGATTTGGCCCAGGCCTTGTCACAGGCTTAGTGCCTAAGGTAAGAGCAGCAGACTTTAAGTTAGATCAAAGCTAAAAACCCTTATTTTGTTAAAAATAAGGGTTTTTTATTATCAGCTTAAGAAGGGCTAAGTCAAAGCTTAGCCATTAAATTAAGCTACTTCTACGCTAGCAATGACTTTGTCAGCAGCAGCAGTATAGTCTGCTAACTGGTCAAAGTTTAAGTAGCGATAGACTTCGCCAGCCATAGTGTCTAGCTTATTAGTGTACTCAAAGTATTCACTTGGAGTAGGTAAGGTGCCAGTTACACCTGCAACAGCTGCAAGCTCTGCAGAAGCTAGGAATACATCAGCCCCGGTACCTAAACGGTTAGGGAAATTACGAGTAGAGGTGGATACCACTGTAGACTCATTGGCAACACGGGCTTGGTTCCCCATGCACAAAGAACACCCTGGCATTTCGATACGCGCACCGGCAGTACCGAAAATGTTGTAGTAACCTTCTTCGGTCAATTGTGCTGCATCCATCTTAGTAGGAGGAGCGATCCACATACGGGTAGGGATGGTGCCGCCAGCGGCTTCTAAAAGTTTCCCCGCTGCACGGAAATGACCAATGTTAGTCATGCAAGAGCCAATAAATACTTCATCAATTTTTTGGCCTGCAACAGAGGATAACAAACGAGCATCATCTGGATCGTTTGGAGCACACAAAATAGGCTCAGTGATTTTTGAAACATCAATTTCAAGAATTTCTGCATACTCAGCATCGCCATCTGCTCGCATCAAATGCGGATCAGCCAACCAGGCTTCCATTGCTAAAATACGTCGAGCGATCGTGCGTTTGTCGCCATAGCCTTCAGTAATCATCCACTTAAGCATAACCACGTTTGAGCGCAGGTATTCTGCTACGGAGTCTTCATTTAGTGTGATACTGCAGCCAGCAGCTGACCGCTCAGCAGAAGCATCAGACAATTCAAAAGCTTGCTCTACTGTGAGATCTTCTAAGCCTTCGATTTCAAGAATGCGCCCAGAAAAAGCATTGACCTTGCCAGATTTTTCAACTGTAAGTAAGCCATTTTCAATGGCATAGTATGGAATAGCATGCACTAGGTCACGCAAAGTGATACCGGGGTTGCGTTTGCCAGTAAAGCGCACTAACACTGATTCTGGCATATCTAATGGCATCACGCCTGTAGCAGAGGCAAAAGCCACTAAGCCTGATCCAGCAGGGAACGAAATGCCCAGTGGGAAGCGGGTATGGGAATCACCACCAGTGCCCACAGTATCTGGCAACAACATGCGGTTAAGCCATGAGTGGATGATGCCGTCACCTGGACGCAGCGATACGCCACCACGGTTCATGATGAAGTCAGGCAGGGTGTGTTGAGTTTGCACGTCCACTGGCTTAGGGTAAGCGGCAGTGTGACAAAAAGATTGCATGGTCAAGTCTGCAGAGAAACCTAAACAAGCTAAGTCTTTTAGCTCATCACGTGTCATTGGTCCAGTAGTGTCTTGAGAGCCTACAGTAGTCATTTTGGGCTCGCAGTATGTACCAGGACGAATGCCTGTAGTTCCACATGCTTTACCTACCATTTTTTGGGCCAAAGTATAGCCCTTGTTAGACTCTGCAGGTGCTTGTGGTATTTGGAACACATCTGTTGCAGCCATTCCTAAAGCTGTGCGGGCACGCTCAGTAAGGCCTCGGCCAATAATTAGTGGAATGCGTCCACCAGCCCTCACTTCATCCAATAACACGTTTGTTTTTAGTTCAAAGCGGCTCAGCTCTTCGCCTGTTTCATGGTTACGTACAATACCTTCGTATGGGTAAACATCAATTACATCGCCCATGTGCATGCCAGACACGTCCATTTCGATAGGCAGTGCTCCAGCGTCTTCCATTGTATTAAAGAAGATAGGTGCAATTTTAGAACCAAAGCAGAATCCACCTGCGCGTTTGTTTGGTACTGCAGGGATATCATCACCAAAGAACCATAATACTGAGTTAGTTGCAGATTTACGTGAAGAGCCTGTGCCTACTACGTCTCCTACATAAACTACAGGGAAGCCTTTAGATTTTATAGCGTCAATTTGCTTAAGAGGGCCAGTAACACCGTGGTCATCAGACTCAATACCGTCACGTGTCATCTTTAGCATGGCATTGGCATGCAGTGGGATATCTGGGCGAGTAAAGGCGTCGGGTGCAGGTGATAAGTCATCTGTGTTAGTTTCGCCGGTCACTTTAAATACGGTTAAACTAATTTTATCTTCTAGCACGTTACGTGAGGTAAACCATTCTGCTGCTGCCCAAGATTGCATAACTTGCATGGCATATGTATTGCCAGCTTTAGCTTTTTCATCAACGTCATGGAATGCATCAAACATTAATAAAGTATGAGACAAAGCTGTAACTGCTGTGGCTGCTAGTTCTTCGTTATCTAAGCATAAAATTAGCGAAGCAATGTTATATCCACCTAGCATAGTGCCTAAAATTTGCGTTGCCTCAACAGGGCTCACTAAACTTGATGTAACTTCACCGGTAGTGATCGCTGATAAGAAGCTGGCTTTTACATAAGCAGCTTGGTCTACGCCTGCGGGCACTCGGTTGCGTAATAAATCTACTAATAACGAGTCTTCGCCTGCAGGTGGGTTCTTTAGTAGCTCAACAAGATCTGCCGTTTGTTCTGCACTAAGTGGCTCTGGCGGAATTCCCTGGCTGGCGCGCTCGGCAACGTGGATACGATAAGCTTCTAACATGGTATAGCCTCTAATGACCCTGAACTGTCTATTTCAATGATTCAAGGTGCTGGTCAATGGGAACATCAATAATTGATAAAACTATACCATAAATGGCTAATTATTTCCAGTTGTTGGATTGATTGGGTACTAAGCAAATTGTTTTTAACGTATTGATATAATTGATAATAATTTTTATAGATACAGCGTATTTACTGCTATTTTTTCTACTTGGCCCACGGGTAAGTGGGTAATCCTAGACGCTGTTACCCTTGGTGGGTACAATGCCCCACGTTTATTTAATTAGTCTTAGGGTAACCTTGTGCCACTATCGGAACTAAAACAGTTTTTAGGGTGTAGCACCCCAGAATCTTGGGTGGAAAAAGCACTACAAGAACAAGATATTCTGCTCATTGATCATGCTCATTGTGAAAAGAAAGCAGCGTCAACGGCTATGCAGCTAATGTTTCGTCACCCCACTCGGGCTGATTTACTAACCAAAATGTCTCGTTTGGCTAAAGAAGAGCTGATCCATTTTGAGCAAGTGTGTCGTATTATGCGTGGACGAGGTGTTATCTATGACCACCTTGATGCAGGCCGGTACGTGGGCGGGATGCGCCAGTTAGTGCGCACGCATGAGCCAGCTAAGCTAATGGACACTTTGATCATAGGTGCGTTTGTTGAAGCACGCTCTTGTGAGCGCTTTGAGTTGCTAATACCTCACTTAGACAGACCCTTGGCCAAGTTTTATGCATCATTGTTAAAGTCTGAAGCACGCCACTATCAAGACTATTTATCCCTGGCTAGAGATGTTGCTATGGAGCCTGGTGCCACTGGGCTAGAGGATTATCATCAGCGTATTGGCTTGGTTCGTGATTTAGAAGTGCAGCTTATTTGCACAGAAGACCCTATGTTTCGTTTTCACAGTGGAATGCCTCCAAAGACCACCTTTACCGACACTAACAAGGAAGTTACTAATGAACAATAAAGCCATACAGGCCAATGTATTGATGTTAATCGCTGCTGCTATATGGGGCTTTGCTTTTGTTGCCCAGCGAGTAGGTATGGAAACCATGGGGCCCCATTGGTTTAATAGTTTACGCTTTTTGATTGGTGTCATAGCGTTGTTTCCTGTGGTGATATGGCTTGAAAAAAAGAAAGTGAATCGACCAAAAAAAGAGGTTAAATCAAGCACAAAAGCTCTGATATTGGGTGGGCTAGCTGCAGGTATATTGTTGTTTATCGGTGCTACTTTTCAACAAGTAGGTTTGCAGTACACTACAGCAGGTAAAGCTGGATTTATTACGGGTATGTATATCTTTTTTGTCCCTTTGATTGGTCTTTTTTTCCATATGAAAACAGGCTTAGGTACTTGGTTTGGTGCTATTGTTGCCCTATGGGGCTTATATCTTTTGAGTGTAAATGATGACCTTTCTTTGAATAAAGGTGACACCTTGCAATTAATATGTGCTGTCGCCTTTGCCGGCCATGTGCTAATGATTGGTTATCTTGCATCAAGAATGGATGTGGTGAAATTATCATTGATTCAGTTTTTAGTAGCAGGATTGCTGGCCATGGCATTGGCTTTGTATGCTGAGCAGCTGTCTTGGGCGATGATAGTCTCAACCGCTGTGCCTCTATTGTTTGCAGGAGTTATGTCTACTGGTATTGCGTATACATTGCAGACAGTAGCTCAGCAACATGCACATCCTTCTCATGCGGCTATCATTTTAAGTGCAGAGGGAGTGTTTGCTGTCATTGGTGGGTACTTGTTACTTAATGAAGTACTGCCTCCAAAAGGCATAATAGGTTGTGGCCTAATTTTGATGGGAATGCTGATGTCTCAGTTAATGCCCAACCTACGCTGGCCCACACGCAATAAAGCTGCTTAATTAAAGGTCATTTTATATGCTTAGTCAATTAACCCCCGAATGTCCAGCGCAGCTACTTAAGCAGGCGCAGTCTTTTCCAGCTATGACAACTGCCGTAGTCAATGCTGGCTCAACACTTGCCTTAGAAAGTGCCAAATTGGCCTTTGAGGCGGGTCTTATAATTCCTGTGCTTGTGGGTGATATAGCCTCAATACATGCTGCAGCTATGTCCATTGGCTGGCCTGTCGATGGCTTTGAGTTAATTGCCAGCGATGGAGAGGCTGATGCTGCCGAAAAAGCGGTGCAATGCGTTCATCAAGGTACTGCCCAGTTATTAATGAAAGGTAATTTGCATACTGATGTGCTTATCCGTGCCTTATTGAACAGGCAAACTGGATTAAGAACAGGAGAGCGTTTAAGCCACTTATTTCATATGTCGGTGCCAGGTAGTGATCGTATATTGTGCATTACTGATGCCGTAGTAAATGTCATGCCAGATACTAAAACTCAGCTTAGCATCTTGCGAGGTGCTACTGATGTAATGCACGCTTTAGGTAACCCAAACCCAAGGGTGGCGCTGCTTTCTGCAACGGAGGTGGTGACCCAAGCCATGCCTTCAAGTGTTGGCGCTCAGGATCTCTTAGCAGCTATGTCAGAGCAAGATCACAAGGCAGCTCAGGTGTTTGGTCCGTTAGCATTTGACGGTGCCATCTCTCCAGAGGCAGCAAAATTAAAAGGTATTGATCACCCAGTAGCAGGTAATGCTGATGTGTTATTGGTGCCCAATATAGAAACTGGCAATGCGATCTTTAAACAATTGGTTTACTTTAATGGTGCTACTGCAGCGGGTGTACTTATGGGTGCTAAGGTGCCCGTGATGTTAACATCACGAGCTGATCCTCCAGCTGCTAGATTAGCTTCGGCTGCGCTTGCTGTGGTTTATGCCCATCACTTGAGTCTAAAAAGCAAACCGCTTTAGCGTTATGGCCATAGAGGTATTTTTTGCGGTATTGCTTGCTGCTGCTATGCATGCTGGCTGGAATGCCCTGGTAAAAATAAATGCAAAGCCCATTATAGCGATGGGCTTAATCATGCTGTGCACTAGCTTTTTAGCTCTGGGCTTCATGCCCTTTGTTGCCTTTCCTGCGGCTGAAATTTGGCCTTTTCTGCTGACCACTGTTGTGCTGCACTTTGGCTATAAAGTATTTCTTGTTAAGGCCTACGCCCAAGGTGATTTTGGACAAGTGTACCCTATAGCAAGAGGAAGTGGACCGATTTGGGTTTTGTTGGTCAGTTTGTTATTTTTAGGCGCACAGTTTACTGTGTTTCAAGTTTGGGCCGTATTATTAATTACTGCTGGTATAGCAGCATTGTCTCACTTCAAAAGAGGTAAGCCCCTGGGTGCAGGGTTTTATTATGCTTTGGTTACCGGGTTATGGATTGCCTCGTACACGATTTTGGATGGGTATGCTGTAAGCCAATTGGGCCACCTACACAGTTATGTAGTTTGGCTGTTTTTTTTGGACGGTATTATAGCCGCCATTTGGGCGTATCGTTCTGATCCAAAGGTTTTTGTATCTAGTCTAACAAAGTATTGGTTTGTTGCTGTAAGTGGTGGTGCGATGTCTATGGCGGCTTACTGGATATGTTTATGGGCCATGACTCAGGCGCCTGTAGCCATGGTGGCTGCACTAAGGGAAACATCTGTACTTTTTGGTGCTCTGCTAAGCACCTACATATTTAAAGAAGCGTTAGGGCCAAAAAAATGGGTATCAGCTGCGCTTATTTGTTCTGGTTTGGTGCTAATGAAGTTGGCCTAGCTTTGACCAAAGTATTTAGCATGTTTCCCATGATCTGCGCTAGCTTTTCAATACCAGGTTCTATCAATTTAGGGCTAATAGAAGAATAGCCTAAGCGGAAGTAATTTAACGGTTTTTGGTCACCTAAAAAGTGGATGTCCCCTGATTCAATTAAAATCCCGTGTACTGCTGCTTTTTCCTTAAGTTGTCTAGAGTCTAGACCCTCAGGGCCTTTAACCCAATAGCAAGAACCGCCAAAGGTCGGTTGTTCTGCCAAACCCGGCATATGCTTTTGTAGTGCGTCAGCCATTATTTTGTGGCGTTCTTGATAGGCCTTTACTAACGTTGTTGCCAAAGAGTCGTAATATCCACGAGCAATAAATAAGCCGATGCTACGCTGGTTATTAGCAGGGGGGTGTCGAATCATTAAACGCCGCAATGAGCGTGCTTCTGCAATCAATTCTTTACTCGCAACCAGGTATCCAATGCGCAAGCCTGGGGCTAGTGTTTTAGAAAAGCTACCCATGTAAATAACTCGGCCATGTTTATCTAAGCTTTTAAGGGCTGGTGAGGGAGCCTGATGAAAATTGGCTTCACACTCATAGTCATCTTCTATAATTAAAAAGTCTTCTTGGCTGGCCATTTCTAACAGTTTACGACGGCGGTCTAAGGGCATGGTGACTGTCGTAGGGTATTGATGACTTGGAGTAACGTAAACACAATCACATTCTGCAAGCCCCTCATCTACGATGAGGCCCTCTTCATCCACGGGAAGCGCTTTAAGCTTAGATGGGTTTAGGCTAGCAATATTACGCATGTCCACAAATCCAGGATCTTCTAGGCCCATAGTTGTGTTTTTATCAAGTAAAAGCTTAGCTAACATGTACAAGCCATGTTGGCAGCCTATGGTTATCAATATTTCATCAGGGGCTGCCCATACCCCACGACGAGGAAGAATGCGTGTGTGGATCTGTTCGATGAGCATGGGGTCATCGGCCACAAAGTGATCAGCAGCCCAGCTGCGAATAGCAGGCACACTCACATTATCCCTGCAGCATTCGCGCCAATGATTAGTGGGAAACAGGTCGGGATCAAATTGGCCATAAATAAATGGATATTGGTAATTTTGCCAATCACTAGGCTTAGTAATATTTTCTTGTTGGGTGGGGTTTAATTTAAAGCGATCCTGCCAATCTGGCTCTATGCCAGATGTGTGGCGCGCATCTGAAATAGTTTCAAGTTGTACGTTATGATCTAAAATGTCTGGGTTGACAAAATAACCACTTCGTTCTCGAGCAATGAGGTAGCCATCATCTAGCAAATGTTCGTAGGCTAGTACGACCGTATTTCTAGCAACGTTAAGCTGTTTAGCCAGTTTTCGGCTAGAGGGTAGTGGCGAGTCTAAAGGAATATGGTGATCTAAAATAGCCTTAGCAATCTGCTGACGCAGCTGCTGTTGTAAGCTGGCGTTTAGTCCAGCATCCAGGATGAACAGGGGGTGGCTCATATGGCGGCTCTTAGTGGTGTAATTAGGTCTAATTCTAAAGTGTGAATGGGTAAAATACCTAATGTTTTTTGCTAAATTGTTAATTCAAAAAACTTTGGTATCACCCATTGCTTTTAACTGGTTCTACGCTTTTAGTTAAGTTTACCAGTAAGCTCTGCTTCAAATGGGCCAGTGCCCTCAATCAGTTGCCCCAGCCCTAGCTTAAAATGGGCCTTTACAGTTGGAGTTTTAAACCATGAAATACGACGTAAATACCTACGATACCAAAGATGCCATAGCTGATGACCGTAAGCATGTATGGCACCATATCACTCAGCATAAGCCTCTTGAAGACAAAGATCCTTTAATGATTGTTGAAGGTAAGGGTATGCGCGTAACTGATTCCAACGGCAAGGTGCACTTGGATGGTGTTTCCGGTGCAGTTTGGACCGTTAACGTAGGCTATGGCCGTGAGTCAATTGCTAACGCTGTGCGTGACCAATTAATCAAGCTTAATTACTTCGCCAATAGTGCAGGCACCTTACCTGGTGCTTTGTTTGCTAAAAACCTCATCGACAAGATGCCAGGTATGAGTAGAGTTTATTATTCTAACTCTGGTTCTGAAGCAAACGAAAAAGCCTATAAAATTGTGCGCCAGATTTCTGCAAAAAAATATGCTGGTAAAAAACACAAGATCCTTTACCGCGACCGTGATTATCACGGCACTACCATTACAGCCCTTAGTTCAACTGGCCAGCATGAGCGTAAAAATCAGTATGGCCCGTTTACTCCAGGCTTTGTTGAGTTTCCACATTGTTCTGCTTACCATGCCGAAAACGGTGGCGATGCCGACTTTGGCATACAAGCTGCAAGAGCAATGGAAGAGGTTATTTTGCGTGAAGGGCCAGACACGGTAGGTGGTGTTATTGTTGAGCCAATTACTGCTGGCGGTGGGGTTATTGTTCCACCACAAGGTTATTTTGAAGAAATTCGTCGTATATGTGATAAGCACAATGTGCTATTAATTATGGATGAAGTGGTCTGTGGTTTAGGACGCACGGGCACTTGGTTTGGGTATCAGCATTTTAACATCGTGCCTGATATTGTAACCATGGCTAAAGGCGTAGCTAGTGGCTATGCAGCAATCTCCTGCACAGTAACTACAGAAGCTGTGTTTGATACGTTCAAATCTGATGCCTCAGATCCAATGGATTACTTCCGTGATATTTCAACCTTTGGTGGTTGTACAGCTGGCCCCGCTGCTGCATTAGAAAATATGCGTATTATTGAAGATGAAAATCTTTTAGAAAACGTAGTTGTAATGGGTGAGTACTTAAACAAACGTTTACATGAACTAAAAGACAAACATCCAATTATTGGTGATGTTCGAGGTAAGGGTTTATTCCAAGGCGTTGAGCTGGTTACAGACCGTGAAACTCGAGACCCTGTGCATGAAAGTGTCGCAATTGCTATTGCGGGTGACTGCATGGCTAATGGAGTCATTATCGGGCGCACTAACCGCAGCTTTACTAGTCACAACAATACCTTGTGCTTGAGTCCTGCGCTTATTGCGACTGAGTCAGAGCTTGATGAAATAGTAGATGCGATTGACGCAGCTATTACCCGTGTTACTGCTTAGCATGTAAACTTAGTTTTATGATAAGAAAAGCCCATTCGTGCATCCTTTGGTTTGTCGTCTGGGTTTTTTTGTGCCTAAGGGATAAGTTTCATAGCAACTACATTGTGATAATCTGACTCCTATAGGCAGTTTGTAATAGCTTGTTCTTTATATTAGACTAATAACATATAAACGTGGAGTTGATGCATCAACTCTTGACTCCTTCCATCCCATCAACACTAGGAATACGCCGATATGGACATTACCAAAGTAAGTGACACTTTTGCTGTAGCACCACAAATTTTAGCAACTGACATGCCGATGCTAAAAGCGCAAGGAATGACCACAATTATAAATAACCGCCCAGATGGCGAAGAAGGGCACCCTTCAAACAATGCACAGCTGCAAGCAGCAGCAGAGGCACTAGGCATGGTTTATCACTTTATACCTGTTGTTGGTATGAATTTCCCTCAACAGGCTGTGTCTGAAATGAGTGCAGTGTTTGAAAAATCACCTGGCAAGGTTTTGGCATTTTGTCGCACAGGCAATCGCTCGATTAATATTTGGGCTAGGGCCAATCAGTTCGCCAACACAGGTGTTGATGTGAGCACATTAGTGGCTGGCACTTCTTTTAAGTTAGTTTAGGCCCTGAGTGTTAGAGAGGGAGTTATTAGTTAATTGTTATAACAAAAAGTTATAAAAATATAGTTTTTAATTCCATTACGTGAGGCGCGTTGGATGTTATAGTTAATTTACTGGACCCAAAGAATGAATAAAATTGGCTCCAGTAGGTAATTATTTTCTACAGGAGACTATCATGACTTCAAACGCTCAACTAACGTTGGATTATTTTTCCGTAATTAAGCCACCAGCACCTGATCCAGCCGCACGCTCCTATATGGGCGTGAGCGCATTAGGGTGCAAACCTATGCATTTAGTAGTTACGCCAATGAAATCAGTTGTTTTAGAGGTCACTCCTGTATTTATTGGCATTGCTGGTTAAAATTTGTAGTATTAAATATTGATACATCTGCGTCATTAGCTGCCTTTGGTAGCTTTTTTTTGCTTTGTATTTTTAATACAACTTTATTCTTTGCAATTTTCCTGTATTAGGTGATTTGCATGAATATGGTCAGATGTGGTTCTTTAGAATTTGGCCCTATGGCCCAATAAAGGTTGGCTGTTGGACAAAAGTGTTACATCCTATATGCTTTATGCCATCAACCCTATAAGCATTTTTTCCTATGACTAAAAGCCAAGACCTGCCTCAGTTTGAAGATCACTCGAAACAAGAACATCGATACACCACCTGTTATATGTGCGCCTGTAGATGCGGTATCAAGGTGACCATAGAAGACGAAAAAATCCGCTTTGTACAAGGTAATCCAGACCATCCAGTAAACAAAGGTGTGCTTTGTGCCAAGGGCAACTCTGCTATTATGAAGCAGCTCTCGCCAGCCAAACTAACCCAACCGTTATTACGTAAGCCCGGCACAGAACGAGGTGCAGGAGAGTTTGAACCTATTTCATGGGATGCGGCATTAGACATGCTTACCGCTCGCTTGGCTAATATTCGAGCGACAGACCCTAAAAAATTGGCCTACTTTACTGGACGAGATCAAATGCAGGCCTTAACAGGCCTTTGGGCTAGTCAGTTTGGTACCATTAACTGGGCAGCTCACGGTGGTTTTTGTTCGGTTAATATGGCGGCTGCCGGTTTGTACACCATGGGGCACTCCTTTTGGGAGTTTGGCGATCCAGATTGGGAAAACACCAAATACTTTATGATGTGGGGTGTGGCAGAAGACCATGCATCTAACCCAATCAAACTAGGTCTTAAGCGTATTAAAGAACGTGGTGCCAAATTTGTTGCAGTAAATCCAGTGCGCACAGGCTATCAAGCTATTGCAGATGAATGGGTAGCGATCACACCAGGCACAGATGGGATGTTTGCCCTATCGATGATGCAAGTATTGTTGAGGGAAGGCTTAATAGACGACGAATTTTTAATCCGCTACACCAATGGTCCACAATTAGTCATTAATAACCCAGGTAAGCAGGGTGACGGCCTATTATTACGGGACGCGCAAGGTAATCCTCAGATATGGGATCAACACACTAACGGTGTTCAGTCAGCGCTAAGTCCAGAGGTTGCTCCGGCTTTAATAGGTGAATATGAAGCCCCTTGTGGCACACCTGTTAGGACTGCCTTTAGCATTTTAATGGAAAAGTACATGGCGCCAGAGTACGCGCCAGCAGAAGCTGCAAAAGTATGTGGCATTGACGCTGACACTATTGAGCGTATTGCACTGGAAATGGCTCATGTGGCCTTTAAAGAAACAATCACTATCGATACAAAGTGGACCGATTGGGCAGGACGTGAGCAAACTCAGTTTATTGGCCGACCTGTGTCTATGCACGCCATGCGCGGTATTTCTGCCCACTCCAATGGTTTTCAAACATGCCGTGCAATTCACTTATTGCAAGTGGTGTTGGGCACCATTGATTGCCCAGGCGGACACTTAGCCAAACCACCATTTCCCAAGCACATAGTGCCGCCGATTAAGCCGGCTAAGGGTAATGCGCCTAATACACCACTGGAATCTGCGCCTTTAGGTTTTCCAACTCAGCCAGAAGATTTGGTTATTGATGAAAATGGTAAGCCTAGGCGTATTGATAAAGCTTATTCTTGGGATGCTCCTATAGCCAATCACGGGCTAATGCATATGGTGATTAGTAACGCCGTAGCTGGTGATCCGTATCGTATAGACACGTTGATGTTGTTCATGGCTAATATGGCATGGAATTCCAGCATGAATACCGCCCAGACCATGGACATGCTTCGGGCCAAGGACGACGATGGTGAATACAAGATTCCGTTTATCGTAACCTGTGATGCATTTCACTCAGAGACGGTTAACTTTTCAGATCTAGTATTGCCAGACACGACCTTCCTAGAGCGCTATGACACTATTTCTATGTTAGATCGTCCTATATCTGAGGTAGATGCAGCTTGTGATTCTATTCGCCAGCCTATTCTAGCCATAGATAGAGACGTGCGAAGCTGGCAAGAAGTGATGGTGGATTTGGCAGGTCGCCTAAAATTCCCAGCTTTTACCGATGATGAAGGTCAGCCTAAGTACAAAGGTTATGAAGACTTTATTGTTAACTTTGAGCGCGCCCCTGGTATTGGGTTTTTAGCTGGATGGCGCGGTAAAAATGGTGAAAAGTCATTGCGCGGGGAACCCAACCCTAACCAATGGAAAGCCTATATCGATAATCAATGTTTCTTTAAGTTTGAGCTTAAGCCAAACCAAAGGTACATGCGTCATGCCAATAAAGACTACATGGAACTGGCCAAAGAAGCAGGCTGGGTGGGTAGTACGGACCAGATCGTTATTGAAATCTATTCAGAAACCTTACAAAAATTCCGCCTTGCAGGACAGGGGCTCTATGATGGCCCACAACCCACAGAAGAACACCACAAAGAACGTCTTAAAACGTATTTTGACCCACTGCCGTTTTACTACGCTCCTTTAGAGCAGGCTCGGACAGATGCAAAAGAATACCCATTTTTTGCCGTTAACCAACGGCCCATGTTTATGTATCATTCATGGGATTCTCAAAATTCTTGGTTACGCCAAATCATGTCTCAAAACTACCTATATATGCATCGCAGTAAGGGTGAAGCACTAGGTATTAAGGACTTTGGTTGGGCTTGGGTTGAATCCCATAATGGTCGTATCCGTGCTCAAGTTAAGCTAATGGAGGGTGTTAATCCAGAAACAGTTTGGACCTGGAACGCCATAGCCAAGCAGCAGGGCACTTGGGGCTTAAGTGATGACGCTAACGAGTCACAACAAGGCTTCTTAATGAACCATTTGATCAATGAGTTACTACCTGGAGAAACAGAAGCAGGTGGTCATCGCATGACTAACTCTGATCCAGTGACAGGCCAAGCCGCTTGGTATGACTTAAGAGTGAAAATTACGCCCGTAGGTAAAGACGAAATTCCTTTATCGGAACAAAATTTGGCATGGCCACGTTTTGATAAAGCTAAGGCACTGCCTGGTTTTACTCCTGCAAGTAAGGTGAGCAGTTATAGTAGTCATCCTAATATAAACATTAGCCGTGGCTGGCGTGATATTTTTAGCCGAGGTGCAAAATGAAATTAGGCTTAGTTGTAGATTTAGATACTTGTGTTGGCTGCCACGCATGTGCCACTGCCTGTAAGCAGTGGAACACCTCAGGCACTATTGGCCCTTTAAGTGATGAGAGGCCCCACGGAAAGGACCCAAGCGGTAGCTGGCTGAACCGTATTCACTCATACGAAGTAGGCGACAGCCCCCATAGCAAAACTGTAAATATTCCCATGTCGTGTATGCACTGTGAGACAGCAGATTGTGTCACAGTTTGCCCTACAGGGGCCTCCTATAAGCGTGAAGAAGACGGTATTGTGCTCATTGACCAAGATAAATGTATGGGTTGTAACCTATGCTCTTGGGCTTGCCCTTATGGTGCACGCGAATTAGACACTGATTCTGGTACTATGAAAAAATGCACCTTATGTGTGGATCGGATTTATGATGAACAATTACCAGAAGCTGAGCGTCAGCCAGCCTGTGTGTTGACTTGTCCAACGTCTTCTCGTGTATTTGGTGATTTTGATGATCCAGATTCAGATGTTTCAAGGTTGACAAGAGAGCGTGCGGGACAGCAGCTAATGCCTGAGCTTGGCTATAATCCAGTCAATACCTACTTGCCACCAAGAAACCCTAAGCAGCAAGATAAGATTGAAGTGTCGCCCATGCAGGGTGTCAGGCAACTGGTTAATCGAATTATTAACCGTTAATTATTGCACCATTGTTAGGTATTTATTATGCATCCCGCTTTTTCAGTTCTTATTTTTACCGTCACATCTGGTGCTGGCTATGGGTTATTAGCGTGGCTTGGGACAGGGCAGTTGTTGGGCTATACCCAAGGCTACCCTATAGGTAATCAGGTCATTTTGGGAGTCATCGCTATGGTTCTTGTCACCATCGGCTTGTTTTCTTCTACCATGCACTTAGCTAGTCCAAAAAATGCGTGGCGTTCGTTTAGCCGCTTTCGCACGTCATGGTTGTCACGAGAAGCTGTATTTGCAGTATTGCTTTACCCCATTGCTGGGCTTTATGCAGCTGCCATATTTTGGCAGTGGTCTTTCATTAATGTGTTGGCGGGCTTGAGCATGGTTTTGGCGCTAGTCACTTTGTTTACCACGAGCATGATTTACGCTAGTTTAAAAACCATTAGGCAATGGAATACACCGATGGTACCTGCGTTGTTTATGGCCTATGCCCTAATGAGTGGGGGTATGTTGTTTGTGGCTGTGAGCGGCTTCTTTGGTGTTGTAAATCCACAGCTGCTAGCTGTCGTGATGGGGTTGGTAGTGATTACCTTGGCGCTAAAACTAGTATATTTTTTCTGGCAGGGCAAGCCAAGTGGTGCCACGATCCAAACAGCCACAGGCTTCTCCCAAGCTAGCGTGCGTTTGTTAGATGCAGGACATAGCGCCCCTACCTTTTTAAATAGAGAATTTGGCTACCAAGTGGCTGCAGACTTTCTGTTACGCCTGCGTATAGTTATGACTCTAGTCGCTTTTATAATCCCCCTAGGTCTTTTGTATTGGGTTTTTGATGGTGCTGGCATGGTAGAAATTTTAGCCTTTGCATGGTTGATTATGATGGCCGGGCTGTTGCTTGAGCGTTGGTTGTTTTTTGCTGAAGCTAGGCATGTAGTTCGTTTGTATCAAGGCGAACAACGCACATAAATGAAGAGTCACTCATCTCAATGGATAGTATCAGCCTAGCCTGGTTTCACCTTCCAATATCCAATCTAGGGCTCGCATATGTCCTGATCATCGTCTTTTTTGCAGGCGTTGTAAGGGGCGTAGCAGGCTTTGGCTTTTCTGCCCTTTGTTTTTTCTCCCTAGCACCTATTTTTGATGCTCAAACCATTGTGCCCCTCATGTTTGTTATGGAATTTATGGCAAGTGTGCATCTGCTGCCCAAAGTTTGGAGGCATATTCCTTGGCGGTGGGTGCTAATACTTTGTGCAGGCACGTTGGTAGGCACCCCGTTGGGTGTGGTCGCATTACAACATTGGCAGTCTGATCTAGTGCGCGGTTTAGCAGGGGGTGGGGTATTAATTGCATGTTTTGCGCTGTTGAAGCGATTTCATTTCAAGTCGGCTAATTCTGCTACATGGTTATTAATAGCAGGCACAGTGGTTGGTTTTGTTAACGGCTTAGCTAGTATTGGTGGCTTAGTCGTCGCTGTGTATATGATGTCTTCAAAAATGTCTCATGTGGTCATGCGGGCTGCTTTGATCATGTTTTTCTTGCTCACCGATGTGTATGGGCTTTCGTGGTTCTATGCTGAAGGTCTGGTAGCTCCAATGGTACCAAGCCTTTTGCTAGTCATGATGCCGGTTATGCTAGTGGGTAATCAGATAGGCTCAATGTTATTTGACCGCATCGATGCAGTCACCATGCGTAAAGTTACTTTGTCTTTATTATCGACCCTTGCCAGCATAGCCTTGGTGACATCGATTGTTTAATAATTATTAAAATCTACAGGTTGGCGTGAATGAAAAGTATGAGTGTGTTGACCTTAAACTGATGGGGCTTTAGCGTAGGGTAAATGACCTGACTTTATCCATATTTTAGCACCGACTGGACCTGCTTCAAGGTTAATGTATGAGCCGCTGGGGCAGCGTAACCAAGATTCTTGAACCAGAATATCTCCATCTTGGGTTAAAGAACCCTCTATTACAAGAATTTCTACGCCACCCTTGGCATCTAATGTTACGTGAGCGCCTGCTTGGGCTTCTATGAAGCGCACGGTCTCGCGGCGGTCAATTATGCAAGGTGGTGGTGCTTAGCCCATTAAGCGTTGTTTTTGGCCCCCTGTGCATGGGCAGGTGCGATTGTTTGCGATCATGTATATCAAACTGCCAGAGCTTTACAAAAATAACGCAGCCTTGGTCTGATCTTGGGCAATGGCTAGAAGTGGGAGGGTTACGCACATAGGTACCTTTGGGGTAATTGCCATGCTCGTCTTGAAAAACACCCTCAAGCACAATGAATTCCTCACCGCCTGTGTGAACATGCTTGGAAAAACAACTATTAGCTGCATATCGCACTATAGTTGTGGCACGGGCAACCTCTTTGCCAATGCGATCCAGCATGCGCCTATCTACCCCAGGCATAGGGGAAGCAAGCCAAGGTTCTTTGCTGCTATGCACTAGCACACGTTGACTAAAATCTGCGTTTATTTGCACCTTGTCTCCATTTGAAGTCTCACCCAAAAAAGCGCCACCCCAGCAAGAGGCTAGCCAACTAAGTTAACTTGATTCCAGTTTATCCATAAAGCGCATTATTTTGATGGCTGTAGATTCACCCATTAATTGAATGCTACGAAATGATACAGCCTTAATAGAGGTGGTTGGAAAAGGCAGGCTGTCAGGGCTAGCGCCCAATACACGCTGAGCTAGTGCTTTGCCCATTACATGAGACATAGCCACACCACGACCATTATATCCTAGGCCTGCAATTAAGCCTGGTTTTGGCTCATGAAAATGAGGTAGCCTATCTTCGGTGACTGCAATTCTTCCGCCCCAACGATAACACCAATCTACGTTTTTAAGTTGTGGAAAAATTCGTTGTGCATCATTTATTAACCAATCAAAGCCTGCTGGGGCATTTTTTTTATTATCAAAGTGACCATGACCGCCAAAAACCATACGGTTATCTTGTTCTTTGCGGGCATACATAATAATGCGCCGAGTATCTGAAATAGTGTTCCCATCTGGGAGGATGTCACCTATTTGGCTTTCGTGCAGCGGTGCTGTGGCTATTTGTATTGGTACAAGGGGTAAAATGCTTCGCTCTAGTTTTGGAAATAGACTATCGCTGTATCCATTTGTAGCCAATATGACCCAATCTGTGGTGATTTTACCAGTAGGTGTGGTGACCACCCATTTAGATCCGTCGCGCTTCAACCCAGATACTGGACTGCGAGAATAAATTTTTGCACCAGCAGCAAGTGCTGCCTTTGCTAATCCGCGCGCTAGAGACAAAGGTTGTACAGACCCACCTTTAGGTACCACCACACCTGACTGGTAAACATTACTGCCAGATAGGCGTTTTACTTCATCACCATCCACAGGCTGCATATCAGCCCCAAGTTGGTTCCAGATTTGTGCATTCTTTTGTGAAACCTTACGTGCCTTGCTGCAATGGTCTACACGCAGCCAGCCATTTTGAAGAGGTTTACAATCAATATTGTGAGTTTTAATGAGGTCAAACAATGAATCAGCAGAGTTTAGTGAAGCTTCAGTTAGGGATTCAAAGAATTTGGGGCCAACAAGTTTATTAATTTGAGCAGGGGAATTAAAAGGTAGCATTGGGTTAACCTGACCACCATTTCGCCCCGAAGCGCCCAAGCCAACATCCAAAGCATCGACTACTACAACATTAGAGCCAGATTCGGCTAGATGTAATGCTGCCCGTAATCCTGTAAATCCAGCACCTACCACTACCACATCGGCTTTGGTTTCATCCTCAAGAATGGGGCTGGGATTCAATGCGCTTGCGGTTTGAGCCCAAAGTGAATTGCGGTGTTCAGGATCAATTGAAAAGTCTGGCTGCATGCTAGTCTCGTAATTCAGTATAAAAAACCCATAATGTAAGACTTTTTGTAGTGTGTCAAGCAATATGCAGCCAAACTATGTCTGTTCTGTTTGCCTTGAGATACGTTCTGCACTTTCAATCAAAATAGATGCGAGTGCTTCCACTTGCTCTGGGTTTGCATGATCCACCAAGGTCCACAACGAAAGGCAGGCCACCACCTCTGTATTCAGGCCCCTTATAGGCACTGCGATAGCAACGACTGGTAAATACTCCTCTTGCAAAGATAAAGCGTAGCCCCGTATGCGAGTTGCCTCAAGTTCTTTTGATAATGTATCTGCGTCTTGAATAGTGTGTTCAGTTAGCTTTTCGTATCGAAGTCTGGACATCATGTCTGTGCGTGATATGTTAGGCATAAAGGCTAAAAATACCTTGCCTGCAGCGGTGCAGTGTAGCGGGGCATGGTCACCCGGATGAGATGCATGGCTCACAGGGAAGGCGTTCATTGTTCTCAAGTAAAGAATGGAGTCACCATCTAAGACGGACAGCTCAGAATTCATTGCTGTGGTATTAGTGAGTTTTTCCATTACGCCAGCAGAGCTTTCGTGTAAATCTATACGCATCCATGCCCCCCTTGCCCAACGGTTGAGCCTAGGCCCATAGCGGTATATTTTATTGGCCTTATCATATTCTATGAGGTCTTCGCTTATTAGGATCTTTAAGATCCTATGAGCAGAACTTCTAGCTAGACCTGACATGCCGATGATGTCTTTGAAACCTAAGGGACGTCTTGCAGCAGAAATAATGTCCAACACTTGACCACATTTTGTCACGATGGAACTTTCACTTTTGGTTGCCATATTGGCGCAGCCTCATAGTTTTTAGTGACGAATAAAGTCGTACTAAATTGAATGAATAATTGGGAAAAGGATGACCGACCCCCTTGTCAGTTCTGATTATATACTGTTAGATGTCGGAAAATAAGTTGAAAAATACTTTGACAGCCAATCATTGGGATACTAACCTTGGTTGACTATTGCTATCTTGCATAACGGTTTATTAAGCCCGTATTGTGAGATTAAGGTGGTATGAGAGATCTCTTATTTTGTTATTGAAATATCATTGCGTGGTACTAAATGATTTTAGAACTGGCCCCAATAATTGGGTGTCGGTAGAGCCAGAAACCAAATAGAATAGTGGCTCTGTAGAAGTTTGACAGCAGTGAGTAAAAAAGCAGGAAAAGAGTAGAAGTAGAAAGTAGAAGTATAATTATAAATAAATCACTTTTAATCAAGGAATTCAAAATGAAGAAAATTTTAAGTATCCTTTCAGTAGGAATGGGCTTGATGGTTACAGCTCCTACAGTAGTTGCGCAAGATGAAATTACAGTCGCATATTTCCTAGAGTGGCCTATGCCAATGATGGCTGCTAAAGCTGCAGGCACATACGATGATGCACTAGGTATGAAAGTTAACTGGCGCACATTTGAAACTGGCACTGCTATGTCAGCAGCGATGGCTTCTGGTGATGTGCAGATTGCACTAAGTCAAGGTGTCCCTCCGTATGTTGTAGCTGCATCTGCAGGCCAACCTATTCAAGTAGTAGATGTTGCTGTTAGTTACTCAGACAACGATAATTGTGTTGTTGGTACTAACTTAGAAATCGACAAGTCAAATGCTAGCGAACTAGCAGGTATGAAAGTTGCAGTACCACTAGGTACAGCTGCCCATTACGGTTTCTTGCGTCAAATGTCTCACTTTAATATTCCAGTTTCTGGCCTAACGGTTCTTAACATGCCTCCAGTAGAAGGTGCAGCTGCACTTGCTCAAGGTTCTGTTGATTTTGCTTGTGGATATGGTGGCGGTCTTGCACGTATGAAAGAGCATGGCAACGTACTATTATCTGGTTCTGAAAAAGAAGCGCTTGGTATCCTAGTATTTGACATCACTTCATCTCCTGCTGATTTCATTGCTGAAAATGAAGACTTACTTGCTAAGTTCCTTAAAGTAACTGCTGATGCAAACGCTGACTGGAATGCAAACCATAGCGAAGCTATGTTAACTGTTATCGCCAAAGAAGCTGGTATGGATTTGGAAGGTGCTAGAAGCGCAATTTCAACTATGAAGTTCCCTTCAATGGAAGAGCAACTTTCAAGCACATGGTTGGGTGGTTCTGCACAAACCTTCATGAAAGGCGTTGCAGACGTTTTTGTTGAAGCTGGCAGCATCGACAGTGCATTACCAAGTTACAACGATTCGGTAAACACTGGCCCATTGGAAGCAGCACACGGAATGTAATTCCTTTTTAAAAATGGCGGTGTAAATCAAGAAGATTTGCGCTGCTTTTTTTTGCTTCAAAATACTGAGGAAATTTCAATGTCAACACTTGTGATCGATGACTTGTCTATGCGTTTTGACATAGGTAGCGGAGCGTATATACAAGCACTTAAAAACGTCTCACTAGAATTAAAAACGGGCGAGCTTTTGAGTATTTTAGGACCGTCTGGATGTGGCAAAACGACACTTTTAAATATTGTTGCAGGTTTTCTTGCGCCAACTTCAGGAAAGCTCACCTTAGATGGTGTGCAGATAACCGAACCTAGCGCACAGCGCGGTATGGTTTTTCAACAAGGTGCATTATTTGACTGGATGAACGTGCGTGAAAATGTGGCTTTTGGTCCCAAAATGAGTGGCCAAAGACCTGAAGAATACGCTGAACGTGTAGATCATTTACTTGATGTGGTTGGCCTTCAAGATTTTAAACAAAAAGCTGTGTATGAGCTTTCTGGTGGTATGCAGCAACGAGTGTCTTTGGCACGTTGTTTAGCAAACGAACCCGATGTAATCCTAATGGATGAACCTTTGGGAGCGTTGGATGCGTTAACGCGGGAAAAAATGCAATCTTTGATCCTGAAATTATGGAAAGAAACTGGTAAGACAATTATTTTGATCACTCACTCTGTAGAAGAGGCGTTGCTATTGGGTGAACGATTATTGGTTATGGCCCCTAGGCCTGGTCGCATTCTTAAAGAATACAACCTTCCTTTTGCTGCTTTGGGCGTAGATGCTGATTTAAGAGAGATTAAGAAGCACCCAGACTTTAATAGCACTCGTGAAGAAATATTGGGCATGATCTGGGATATGGAAGAAGAGATTATGGGTAGCGCAGATGGAGATTCGAAATGATAGTTCTCTTATTGTATATCGCAATGTTTATATCAGCTTTTTTAATTGTGAAATTATTGACTAGCAGAATAATAAGTAGCAAAGATTATACCTCACTAAAAACGGTCACTTTTGGTGATGAATCTACAGTTATCCCTAATCGTTGGGCTAGCTTTTTGTCTATTTTGAGTATTTTTCTCTTATGGGGTGCGTTTACAAACTCAGCTTGGACTCCTATCCATATGCCTGGGCCTTTTGTAGGAGACACGCAGTTCACATATGTGATGCAAGCACCCGATGGTAAAAGAGATGAAGCTACGGTGCATGTTCGTGTGACCCCGGTAGGCGAGCCAAAGGAAAAAATATCGATTGAGCCTGGAGAAGGCTTTGCCAAAAATGATGCTGCCAGCGTATCTGCATTTCGTTCAGTATTAATTTTGATGGACAAAAATGACGAAATCACTCGTAAGATGGGTGGCAAGGTCGTTGAAGTTGATGGTAAACCCATTGTCCCTGGGGACAGAATACCAATCGAAGATGGCACAGTGGTTATGACCGGTAAAGGCACCTTAAACTTTGTGCCTGAAGCAGGTTTACAAATGGAGCCAGTTTGGTTACCACCACCAGAGTCTGTGATCAAAAGGTTGGTTGAAATATCTAGTGAAGGTTATCAAAATTTCACGTTGCTAGAGCATTTAGGTTGGTCCTTATTGCGCGTGGTTATTGGATTTATCCTTGGTGCAATTGTTGGTATACCGTTAGGATATGCCATGGGCTTAAGTAACTGGTTCCGCGGTTGGTTTGATCCAATTGTTGAATTTATGCGCCCTGTACCTCCTTTAGCATTGATTCCTTTGGTTATCATATGGGCAGGTATTGGTGAATCTGGGAAGATGATACTTCTGTTTTTAGCCTCTTTATGGATCATGACTATTGCAGCACGTGCTGGTGTTTCTGGTGTAAAAATCACTAAAATCCATGCGGCTTATTCACTAGGAGCCAGTAAGTGGCAAATTATGCGCTATGTCATTGCGCCTAACTCATTACCCGAAATTTTCACCGGTGCCAGAGTGGCCATGGGTGTTTGTTGGGGCACTGTAGTTGCTGCAGAACTTGTGGCTGCAGAAAAGGGCGCAGGCATGATGATCATGGTGGCATCTCGCTTCCAGCTTACTGATATCGTGCTTATGGGTATTATTTTGATTGGTGCAATAGGCTATGCAATTGATATTTTAATGCGTAAAAGTGAAGAATACCTTGTGCCTTGGAAAGGTAAAGGCTAACTACTTAGCCAATAGTTTGTATATTTTCTGATCTATAAAAGCCGTATCTAATACGGCTTTTATTTTATTTTGGAGACCCGCTTGCTGGCTTAGCTTGTAATAATCCTTAAAGGATCGTAGGAATTTTCTGCGCTGATTCCTTACCCACCACATTTAAGTAGTCGCTTTTGTATCTTGCTTTTGAAAACAAAAAAATTTCACTCCTATAGCTGTAATTAAATGAGAAAAACATGACCCACTTTGTAGATCATCTTGAAAATATAGTTACCGATGCCATTGATGGCACGATATTCGCCTCCAATGGCACACTAACAAGGCTGGATGGTTACCCACATATCCGCGTGGTGGTGCGTACTAAGATAGATAAAACAAAAGTGGCCCTAGTTTGCGGAGGCGGCTCCGGCCATGAGCCCGCCCATGCTGGATTTGTTGGAGAGGGGATGCTAACCGCTGCTGTGTGTGGTGGTATATATGCATCTCCAAGTGTTGAAGCTGTGCTTGCTGGTATCTTAGCGGCTACTGGTGAAGCAGGCTGTTTACTCATTCTAAAAAATTATACAGGTGATCGTCTTAACTTTGGCCTTGCAGCTGAACGTGCACGGGCGCTTGGTTTTAAAGTAGAAATGGTGATCGTAGGAGACGATATTGCCTTGCCTGATTTGGCTCAGCCTCGTGGCCTGGCAGGCACCTTGTTTATACATAAAATTGCTGGTGCATTGGCGCAAGCAGGTGCAGACTTAGAAACTGTAACTGCAGCAGCTCACCGGGTCAACTCGGGCATTAAAAGCTTAGGTATGACATTAGAGACCTGCACCGTACCAGGCGCAGTCAAAGAAGACCGCATCCCTAATGCAATGGCAGAACTAGGCCTTGGTATTCATGGTGAGCCTGGAGTTGAGCAGATACATTGCCCTGATGCTACCAGTGCAATAAACGCTGTAGTGGCTAAGCTGTCGGCGCATATGCAAGAAGATCAACAATATGTGATGTTGATTAATAATCTTGGTGGCACTTCGGTGCTAGAAATGGCTGTCCTAATGAAGGCATTAAAGGCCTGCACTATTGGTTCACAGCTTAGTCACTTTGTAGGCCCAGCTTCCATGATGACGGCCATCGATATGCACGGATTTTCTTTATCAGTCTATGCAGCTGATGCTACAGAACTAGAATTACTTGCTGCTGCTACACCTTTAAATACTTGGCCTGGTCTTGCTAAGGTTTTACCAGAGCAAACAGTACCTGTGCCACACGGGCTTGCACCTGTTAGTTTTGTACCCTCCAAAAACGTGCCTCTTCGTACTTTGTTGATAAGTTGTTGCCAAGTCCTACTGGCTGCTAAAGATGATTTAAACACACTAGATGCTAAATCGGGCGATGGCGATACAGGCACTACTGTTGCAGGAGCTGCTAACGCAATTATTGATGTTATGGATCGATTGCCACTTGCTGATAATGCGAAATTTTATCAAGCCATTTCACAAGAATTAAGTCAGGTGATGGGTGGGTCTTCAGGTGTATTGCTGTCTATCTTTTTCGGCGCTGCAGGCGACGTAGCTTCTGGTAACCTTGGTACTGCAGATATCATGAAAGCTGGGCTAGCACGCATGATGGAAGTGGGCGGTGCAAAGCTTGATGATAGGACTATGGTGGATGCACTTTCTCCTGCGCTAGATGCGCTTAAGGAGGGTGTGCCAGCTGCGGCTAAGGCTGCACGAGAAGGCGCAACACGCACGGCCTCGCTAACTAAGGCGGGCGCTGGGCGTTCTAGTTACGTGAGTGCGGCACAGCTCAAAGGCCATGTTGATCCAGGCGCTGAAGCTGTAGCATTATTATTTGAACACCTTGCTGCTTACGGTTTATAAAACCCACAACATAAGGCCCAATACATAAACTTTCAAATAAATTTTATGTATTGGGCCAATATACAAAAATGGATGAAAACCTCATGATTACTGTAGAAAAGCCAAATGCCAACAAACTAGAAGAAATCAAACAATGGGCGATCTGGGAAAAAGAGCCTTGCTCCTTTGACCATGACCAAGTGAAGTCAGAGGCTTTTTATATTGTTGAAGGCCGCGCCATTTTAACCACTACTGTGTCTGGCACCACTGAAATTACCACTGGAGATTTGGTGACGGTTCAGCTTGGGCAAATTGTGCAATGGGAAGTGCTAGAAGCAGTGACAAAACACTTTTTTTTTTTGAATAACAGGTTGAACTTGCTAGCTAGGAAATTACAGACTAGTCTAGATAGATTCTCTAATCAGACGCCATGCTTGGCCCTGGGGCCAGCTCAGGTAGTCAAAATGGCCAATCCAATCACCTAAAACAACACGTTCACCAATTTTTAACTGATGTACTTGTGGGCGATGAGTGTGGCCGTGTATCAGCAACTTCACATGATGGTGGTCCATCGCTTGTGTAACGGCATCTGGGTTAACGTCCATAATGTCGTTAGACTTATGAGCGGTCATTTCTTTGCTTTGTTGTCGATAGTGGGCTGCTTGTTGCATGCGCAGTGCAGGTGACATAGCTAGAAATTTGCTCTGCCATTGTGGATCACGTACCAAGCAGCGAAACTTTTGATACTCTACGTCGTCTGTACATAGCGTGTCACCATGCATGAGTAAGGTTTTTTGGTCGTCAAAAATGGCAAGCGTAGGGTCGGGTAATATTTGTATACCTGTGGCCTGACTAAATGCTTGGCCTACTAAAAAATCTCGGTTACCCGCCATAAAAAACACTTTTGTGCCTTTTTGGGTAAGCTGCTTAAAACAGGCAATAACATCAGCATAAGTGATTATGCCAATATCATCGCCGATCCAAGCTTCAAAAAGGTCGCCTAATATATAAAGTTCGTCTTCAGCGTTCACGCGCTGCTGACAAAAATTGATCAATGCGCAACTATGCTCCGGTCTGGCCGGGTGCAAGTGTAAATCTGCAATGAAAAGGCGACGCAAGTGGTTAGCCTTCAATCATTGTGGCAGATTCGATGACTACTGGATCTGCTGGCACGTCTTGGTGGCCAGATTTAGATGTTGTAGATACCTTTTTGATCGTATTAACCACATCCATGCCTTCTACTACTTTGCCAAATACAGCATAGCCCCAGCCTTGAGAGTTTTTGCCAGAGTGGTTAAGGAACGCATTGTCGCCTACGTTGATGAAAAACTGTGCAGAAGCAGAGTGAGGGTCCATGGTGCGAGCCATAGCCAAGGTGCCTTCGTCATTGGTTAGGCCATTGTCGGCCTCGTTTTCAATGTTTGCACGAGTTTCTTTTTGGTCCATGCTTACGTCAAAACCACCGCCTTGAACCATAAAGCCATCAATTACGCGGTGAAAAATGACTCCGTCGTAAAATCCGTCGCGCACGTATTGCTCAAAGTTAGCAGCAGTAAGAGGTGCTTTTTCGTAGTTAAGTTCGATGGTGATATCACCAAAATTAGTTTGCATTAGTACATTTGACATGCGAGAGCCTCAGGAAGGGATGTGAAATAAAGAGGGCCTTATTATGAAGCCAGCGGCCTAGACATGCAATCCTTGGGACCGTTTTGACGTTGAAATACTCACTAATTTTGCTAGTAAGGCAGGCGACAAAAGACATATAATTATTGGCTTTTCAGTACAATTTTCAAGGAGACCGATTCGTGGCCGAAAAAACCGTCGTACAGGCATCAAACTTTGTTCGTAATATCATCGGCAAAGATGTAAGAAAGGGCAATAATGATGGCCAAGTAGTGACTCGTTTTCCACCAGAACCTAACGGTTATTTACATGTGGGTCACGCCACCTCGATGTGTTTGAATTTTGGCATGGCCCAAGAGTTTGAAGGCCAGTGTAATTTACGTTTTGATGACACGAACCCAGAAAAAGAAAGTGACGAATACATTCAATCTATCAAACGAGACGTAGAGTGGCTAGGGTTTGAGTGGGGGGAAGATGCGTTTTATGCATCTAATTATTTTGAACAACTACATGGGTTTGCGCTAGAGCTTATCAATAATGGCTTGGCATATGTGTGTGACTTGAGCCCAGAGCAAGCGCGCGAATATCGTGGTAACCTTACTCAGGTAGGTAAAGACAGCCCTCACCGTGAGCGCAGTATTGAAGAGAATTTAGATCTGTTTTCACGGATGCGAGCAGGTGAGTTTGCAGATGGAACACGAGTGTTACGTGCCAAGATAGACAATGCATCGCCCAATATGAACATGCGAGACCCAATTATTTATCGCATTCGACATATCGAACATCATCAAACAGGCAACACATGGTGCATTTATCCCATGTATGATTTTACTCATGGTCTGTCTGATGCCTTAGAACAAGTAACGCATTCTATTTGTACTTTAGAGTTCGAAGACCATAGGCCTCTATATGACTGGTTTATCGATCATGTCACTTTGCCGAGTGGGCGTCGTCGTCCCCGTCAATATGAATTTGCTCGGTTAGAGCTAAACTACACCATCACCAGTAAGCGTAAGCTTAAACAGCTAGTGGATAGCAACACAGTGACTGCGTGGGATGACCCACGTATGCCCACCATTTCTGGTATGCGCCGTCGAGGATACACTCCTGAGGCTTTGCGTAATTTTTGTGCAGCTACGCCTGTAGCTCGAAGTAAAGGTATTACGGATTTTGGTCGTTTAGAGTCTAGTGTGAGAGATGATTTAGATTCAACAGCTTCCCGCGCCATGTGTGTTTTGCACCCGTTAAAGGTCAGTATCTCCAATTGGCAACAAAATACAACGCAAATCCTCACTGTGCCAAAGCACCCTAAAGACGACACCATGGGTGAGCGTGAATTAGTGATGTCTAGGCAAGTGTTTATAGATCATGCCGATTTTGCAGAACTGCCTGAAGGCAAATGGAAGCGTTTGGCACCAAACCAGTCAGTGCGCTTGCGTGGTGGTTACATTATCACCTGCGAAGAAGTGATAAAGGATGCGACTGGCCAAGTGATTGAGCTGGTGTGTCGTTATGACGAAAAAACCTTAGGAAAGAAGCCAGAAGGCTATAAAGTTAATGGTGTGGTGCACTGGGTCAGTGCCACACATCATGAATTAGTGAATGTACGTCTTTATGACCGCCTGTTTAGTCATGCTAACCCAGATGGTGATAAGAATGTAGATTTTATGACTCACGTCAACCCAGACAACTTACGTTTGATTGAAGGAGCAATGGCTGAGCCTTCTCTGGCCAATGTAACTCACGGTGAGCGTTTTCAGTTTGAGCGAGAGGGTTATTTCTGTGTTGATAAAGACTCAACGGCAGATCGTTTAGTATTTAATCGTACGGTCACCTTACGTGACTCTTGGGCTAAAAAGGGCTAACGGATCGTTAATTATGTTGCAACTTCACAATACTTTAAGTAACAGCAAAGTGCCATTTACGCCCATTGAACCTGGAAAAATCCGCCTTTATGTGTGTGGCATGACCGTGTATGACTACTGCCATATCGGCCACGCTAGGGTCATGGTGTCTTTTGATGTGATCACTCGTTACCTAAGGCACTCAGGTTATCAGGTAGAATATGTGCGCAACATCACTGATGTTGATGACAAAATTATTAAGCGCGCGGCAGAAAACGGTGAGTCTTGTGATCAGCTCACTAATCGTTTTATAGAGGCTATGCACGAAGATGAAGCAGCACTGAGTGTGTTGCCGCCCAACCAAGAGCCACGAGCAACTGCCCACATGCCAGCCATTATTGAAATGGTGGAAACTCTGATAGAAAAAGGCTACGCCTACGCGGCCACTAATGGTGATGTTTATTACCGTGTCGACCGGTTTGAAACCTATGGTGCACTCACTAACCGAAAGCTTGAAGATATGCGAGCAGGAGCTAGGGTTGAAGTTAACGATGTTAAAGAAAATCCATTTGATTTTGTGTTGTGGAAAGCTGCTAAAGCAGATGAGGTGTCCTGGGCTTCGCCTTGGGGAGAGGGTCGGCCAGGTTGGCACATTGAATGCTCTGCGATGACCAAATGCTGCTTAGGTAATCATTTTGACATTCATGGAGGTGGCCCAGATTTACCATTTCCACATCATGAAAATGAAATTGCACAGTCTGAGGCAGCTAATGGCGAAACTTTTGTAAACTACTGGTTACATGCAGGCGCTGTGCGAGTGAATAAGGAAAAGATGTCTAAGTCGTTAGGTAATTTTTTTACCATCCGTGAAGTTTTGGAAAAATATCCTGCAGAAACCGTGCGTTATTTGCTCACTGCAAGCCACTATCGTAGTCAGATTGATTACGCAGAAGACGCTTTGGTAGAAGCCAAGAGTGCGCTTGATCGACTATACACTGCAATGGATCAGCTTGAGCTGTCTCAGGTGGCGCTAGAAGGCCCTTATCTTGATCGATTCAACGCTGCAATGGATGACGACTTCAACACTCGTGAAGCTATAGTGGTTTTGTTTGAGATGGCTCGTGAAGTAAATCGATTGAAGCGGGGCAAGGATCCACAGGCAGCCACGTTGGCTAGTCAGATGCGTGGCTTGGGTAATATATTAGGTTTATTGGCTTTAGATCCAAATGCTTATCTAAAAGGTGAGGCTGGAGAGGGTGATCTGGCAGATACAGATATAGATGCATTGGTTGCAAAGCGTCATCAAGCCAAACTAGATCGAAATTTCGCGCTGTCAGACCAAATACGTGGGCAATTAAAAGATGCTGGTGTCGTATTGGAAGACAGTAAAGAAGGCACCAGCTGGAAACGTGAAGTTTAGAAATGAAGTTTATTTTAAGAGTTTGGTTTTATTGATTAAAAAACCAAAAAATAAGCTTGACGAAGGAGTGTATCGGCTATAATATACGCACCTCTTCAACGGCATAAGCCTTTAGGCAGTAGCGTTGGAGAGGATGTCGGGGTATAGCGCAGTCTGGTAGCGCGCCTGCTTTGGGAGCAGGATGTCGGGAGTTCGAATCTCTCTACCCCGACCATTATTTACCGCAGTAACATGCGCCCTTAGCTCAGTTGGATAGAGCAACGGCCTTCTAAGCCGTAGGTCGCGGGTTCGAATCCTGCAGGGCGTGCCAACGTCGTAAAGGTTATGCTGGTAAGTAGTAATGTTTAATATGTAATGCCGTAATGGTGGGCGTAGCTCAGTTGGTAGAGCCCCGGATTGTGATTCCGGTGGTCGTGGGTTCGAACCCCATCGTCCACCCCATTACATTGTAGTAAAGCAGTACGATGAGCCTAGGCCTAGCCTGAGTTGATTAAGCGGACGTGGTGGAATTGGTAGACACGCTGGATTTAGGTTCCAGTGCCGTAAGGTGTGAGAGTTCGAGTCTCTCCGTCCGCACCATTTGATGTCTCAAGTAACTGATATGTATACGTTTCCTTAAAGGATAGCCGTATGAACGTCAGAATCGTAGTAACTTCTCATCCCCCATATACCTTTGTCAAAGACAGTATTTATTACTTTCAAAAGACTATTCCTGTTGATCTTCAGCATCATTACAAGTCTAAACGTATATCTTTTAGTCTTCGCACAAGGTCAAAGCGCCGTGCTGAAGAAACATCAAGAGCTATTGAATCAAAGCTAAACGCCTACTGGCTCAATCTTCGTTTAAGCACATGTAATCTCCCTGGCTCGCACTTATTAAAGTCGTCCTCTGAACCAACTCCGCATTCAAATGCACCAACACTAACCGAATCTTTAGATGTCTATATAAAGCTCAAGGGGGCAGGTCGCTCTGAGTATTTCATTACCACTGCAAAGAGAAACATTGATTATGTCATTAAATGTCTGGGCTGCAGGCCTATAGATCAATACACCTCAGCAGATGCAGCAAAGTATCGTGACTGGTTAGTTGAGTAGGGCTTGGATAGTAGCTCAGTTAAGAGAGTGTTTAGCTCTGTTAAAGCCATAGTCAACTTGGCTATCAATGAACTTGGCGTTGATTCAAAGAACGCCTTTGCAGGGGTCTATTTAGCCTCTAGAGGTGATGCTAAAAAGCGTAAGCCCTTATCTAATGATTCATTAAAACAGCTTCAAAAGGCCTGTATAGAAGCTGATGATGATCTTAGGTGGTTGATCGCAATGATCAGTAATACAGGCATGAGGTTGGCTGAAGCAGCAGGCCTGCATGTAGATGATATTGTCTTAGGTGGCGTACCTTACGTCTATGTTAAGCCTCACTCATGGCGATCTTTAAAGACAGCGAGTAGTGAGAGAAAAATACCATTAATCGGTGCATCTTTGTGGGCTGCCCGACGCATCAAATCTATGTCTAATAGTTATTGCTTCCCTCGATATGTGGATGGAACTAAATGTAATAGTAACTCTGCCAGTGCTGCTCTCAATAAGTGGCTAAAGACAGCAACTAACCAAGATGTAGTGATACATGGTTTGAGGCACACATTTAGAGACCGTCTAAGGGCTGTTGAGGCTCCACTAGACATGATAGATCAACTAGGTGGTTGGTCATTGCAGTCAGTAGGTCAGGGCTATGGTGATGGTTATAGCATTGAGAAGCTGAGTGACGTGGTCAAGCTTTTTAGTACAACCCAGTTAAGAGGCTTTTTGAAATTCTAGCCGTGGCATTTTCATCTCAGTTTCAAACTGATTAGGCGATTTATAACCTAAATATGAATGCAACCTGCGGCTGTTGTACCACATCGCAATATAATTCATTATGTCCTGTTGGGCCTCGTTGCGCGTTTGATAATTACGCCATTGCACCCGCTCCTGCTTTAAGCTGCCAAAGAAGCTCTCCGCCACTGCATTGTCCCAACAATTACCCTTACGGCTCATGCTTCCTACAAAGCCATAATCCTTCAATAAGTGGCGATATGCTTTGCTGGCGTATTGTGAACCACGATCCGAATGAACAATCAGGCTCGCTTTAGGCTGGCGCTGCCAAATAGCCATTGTTAACGCGTCACAGACAAGTTGAGCGGTCATTCTTGATCCCATGCTCCAGCCGACAACGCGCCGTGAATAAAGATCGATTACAGTGGCCAAATAGAGCCAACCTTCTTGTGTCCAGATGTACGTAATGTCCTGTACATAGGCCTGATCTGGGACATCAGATGCAAAGTCACGGTCTAGCACGTTATCAAATAATGGTTTGACGTGATTACTGTCTGTCGTCACTTTAAACTTCTTCCGGCGCTTCACTAATACGCCGGCTTCCTTCATTAGCCTTCTGGCCTTGTTGCGGCTCACAGGATAGCTCATCGCGCCCAAGGCTACCTTCATACGCCGACTGCCATAAGTGTTGTCAGAGGCTTTCGCTAGATCCTGAACGGCCTCAATTAACTCCAAATGATAATAATCGACTGCCTTGTTTAAGTGCCTATAGTAGCCGCCACGGGTAACGCCCAAAGGCCGACACATCACGTCCACTGGCCAGGTCTTCTTGTGCTGAGTGATAAACGAGTACTTTATTTCGTTTCTTTGGCAAAGAAGACCGTCGCTTTTTTTAGGATATCCTTTTCCATTTGAAGGCGTTTAACTTGCGCCCTGAGATCCCTAATTTCTTCAAGCTCTGGCGTGAGCTTACCATTGCCCCGAAAGGCCTGGCCTGAGTCATCGGCCTGGTGCTCTTGAATCCATCTCGCAATCAAATTAGGGTTAATCCCTAGGCTACGCGAGGCCTCGGCTTTGGTATATTCTTGTTCTAGCACTAAGCTGACGGCATCAAGCTTAAATTCTTTCGGGTACTTTTTTCTTGCGGTCATGTTAACTGCTCCAGTTTTGAGTATTATCTCTTAACTAGGCTGTTCTAATCCATTAGACCACGTCATAGGCTGCATCTGATCATACTCGATGAGATGAGTTGTGTGCTAGCTCATCGCCTTATAAGTTACAAAGAACCCCCCTAAGAAAAGTTAGCATACAGCATATGAGTTGAGGCAGTCTTATGATTCAACACTTACAATAGTGTCCTAAGGCTCCGCTTTGCACAGTCGTATAAGCTAGAAATAGCTAGACTGAGGCATAGGTATAGCTAAAGACATAATAATTTCATTGTAGTATTATATAAAGCTAATATACATTTGAGAGAAAATAATGTTTAAATTTAAAACCATAACCCTTTATATAGCTGTCTTTGGGCTTGGCGCACTGGCAATGTGGTTTGCTCCACATATGTTAAATGGAAGCCATAATTATGCACAGCAGATGAAGGCTCATCACGGATCAAGTGAAGAGGGTCAAATGAATCACTCTCATGATCAGGTAAATATGCCGGGTCTTAGAGGCAGGGATACGACTGAAAACGAGGTCAATGACTTAAAGACAATATTTAAGAACCATCAACAGATTACTCGAACAGTTGAAAATATATCTAATGGGGTAATAACTACCACCGAAACAACAGAAGATAAATTACGTGAAGCTCTGGTGAGCCATGTTGTCGCTATGGTCACAAGGTTAGAAGAGAAACGAGACCCTCAAATAATTATTCAAAGCCCAACGCTTGATATATTGTTTGCAAAAAGTGATGCCATAAAAACACAGATTACAATGACGGAGCTTGGTATTGTAGTTACACAAACATCAACCAACTCAAGCGTTGTTAAAGCCCTGCAAATACATGCTGACGAGGTCAGTGACATGGCAAGGCGTGGTATGGAAGCCGTTCATGACCGGATGTTAAATTAGGCCTTAAACAGCAAAGCTTGTTTTCAGCTTTTTATTTGGGCACTTGATACTGAATCTGTAATTTGTCAATCAAGCCATGGACATTAAGCTGATTTTTTAGGTGACTAGCTAAATCGCACTATATTGTAAGTTCAATCTAGTCGTTTATTACACTAAATATGAATGACCTTTGCATTACTTTTCAGTATTTACACCCACCCTGACAATTGAATGCCTACACTAGACTATGGAAGTTTAATAATCAGTTGAATCTGTCATCATCATGGCGTCAAGAGGGGATACATGAATTTAAAGAAATATATTGCGCAAATGCGTTATTTTGCAAGTATTCTCATCTTTGCGCTGTTTTGCCTCCCAGTAATGGCTGGCGAAAAAGAAGATGTAAGGGCAGCAATTAATGGTCAATTTCAAGCTTTTCTAGCAGAAGATGTGCCTCGAGCATTTACCTACGCTAGCCCTTTGATCCGGTCAATGTTTGGCTCTCCACAAAAGTTTGGTGAAATGGTCCAGCGTGGTTACCCAATGGTATGGAGACCGTCAGTTATTAAATTCCTTGAGCAAAAGGAAACTTTTCAAGGGCGCACTCAAGACGTCCAAATTTATGACGCTTCTGGGGGAATCCATTATTTGAGATATTTTTTAGCACAAACTTCAAATGGATGGAAAATATCAGGTGTCCAATTGATGGATCTTGCTGATATTAGTGTTTAATACAGGGATACCAAAATTAATTATGTTTGTCTGTTGCAGCTAAAGTAGTAATGACCTGCAGCTCAAGACCCCCTTATTGGTCATTATCGGTTAAACTTGGTGTATGAAACGATTTAGGCTGACAGATACAAGTAACTTTAACGACAGTGAATATCAAGACTATATTTTGCAAGGGGTATCACGTACCTTCGCCTTAACTATCCCGCAGTTGTCAAAGGATCTTGTGCAGGTGGTGGGCAATGCCTATTTATGGTGCCGTATGGCTGATACCATCGAAGATGACCCGCAGCTCGCTTTAGCCCTGAAAGGACACCTTAGTCACCAACTAACAGTCTTATTAGAGAGCCAAGAATCCACAGCGGCTTGGGTGGCCGAATTACATCCGCAGCTGCACTGCGATACTGCACCTGCAGAGCTGGATTTGATTGCCAACAGTCAACGCATTCTGCGTTTGTTTCGCAGTTTCACTCCAACCCAACAGCGTATTATTCAGCAATGCGTAGCCACTATGGTGCAAGGTATGATGCACTATCAAGCCCACCAACCCCATTCGGGCTTACCTAACGTACCAGCGCTTAGCGACTATTGTTATCATGTGGCAGGCGTTGTAGGTGAAATGCTTACGTTGCTTTACTGCGACCAATCAAGCGCGCTGCGGCACAACAAAGCTCAGCTAATGCCTTTGGCTGTGTCCTTTGGTCAAGGCTTGCAAATGACCAATATTCTCAAAGATATTTGGCAAGACCAAGATCGTAAGATTTGCTGGTTACCGCAAGACATATTTTGTAAATACAACATTGACTTGCAAACTTTATCTAAGCAACGTACCAACCCTAATTTTCACAGGGGGGTTAGGGACCTGGTGGCTATTGCCCACCGGCACCTGCAGGATGCCCTAAACTACACCTTAATGATACCAAAGGCAGAGCAGGGCTACCGAAACTTTTGTCTATGGGCCATTGGCATGGCCTTGTTAACCATAAAGAACATCCATAATCAGCCAGATTTTCAACAAAGTTCACAGATCAAAATATCCCGTAACAAGGTCAAAACCATCTTTATTGTGACTCGTTTTATTGGTCACAGTAATAGTTTGGTTAAATTGTTTTTTAAACGAGTAGCCCGCGGTTTACCCTAAAACCTGTCAGAACGAGAGAATGAATGAATAAGCCAGACAATGTAACAGAGTTTGCAGCGACCCTGCCTTACCCTACTAATGTGGGCGCACCTGCATTTACTGTTCCTGATGTGCTAAAGCACAAACAAGAGCGCGGTATTACTGCGACACATTACTTTGAAACAAAGTTCGACGAGCTAAAGAAAGAATACTTTAAGCTTGTAAAACTTGCGGAAGATACCCAGCTAGTTTACACCGCCTCTTACAACTTTATTCCTGTAGTAGGTAACATTTATAGTTTGTACTTCAATAACGACAAGCTATTTCTTAGTACTATCGAACCTCATAGATGGGAAAAGATGACATTTAAAGGCAGTTTCAAGTTTACCTCCAATAATATCTGGGAGAGAGTCGTTTCATCATCAGATATCAAAAGCCAGGAATTGAAAGTATAAATATAATATCTACCTGGTGTACAAAATCAAAAACTTTCTCTTTAGATCTTCATAGGGGCTTTATAAGCTCGCTTGATGCACTTTTAAACGGTGGGTTGATTATGGCATGGCTATATTAACAGCCGAAACAACTACGATGACAAACAACACCAAGGTACCTAGGCCTGCATAGATCATGCGCTGCAGTCCTGACTTTAGGTCCTCTTCGCGCTTTTCATTGGATTGAATGCCCACAAACATGCCAAGCACGCTTTGTGCATAACTTAACACACCTTTTAATTTACTTCGTTTGTCACTCATAATTGTTGCTCATGTTATTTCTTATCAATGTGCTAAGGGCTTAACCCTATGTTTCAATGTTCATATTTTACATAGCTTAGCTTTGTTGGTCTATGAGATTTCTCTAACTCAAACAAACACTGCATGCCTATGGCAACATCTACGTTTAAGCAGCTAAGACCTTTTCAGCTTTTCTTTGAGAGCTAGATCAACTAAAAGATTCATCATCACTGTAAACGCTAACTTCGATGTCACCACTGTTATTTTCAGAAACCAAAAAATTTATTGGCTGACAACAGACCTGGCAATCTTCTATATACTGCTGTTCCATGTCTGACGAATCGATGAGTACTTCAATGGTTTCACCGCAATAGGGGCATCCAATAGATTTTTCAGTTAGTTGGTTCAATTTTGGGTATTCTCTGTGTGGTCATTAATATAGCGATGCAACCAATGGTGTGCCCTTGCATTGTGAATGTCTGAAGCTTTATTAGCCAGCGCATCACAAAGATACCGATGAATAATATTTTGGGTTCATCTGCGGGATGCTTTTTTGCTTAAGTATTCTTGACACTTTACAAGCGCCGTTGCTCATAAGGTTTTGTGGAGAGAGGGGAGTAGCCCTTGAGCCTTATAAAAAACCACGAGGCTTTAATAAACCCCGTGGTAAAAGGCGAGCTTATGATAACGCTCTTGAAGCATCGAGTCTTCAAAAACGAATCTAGCAATTTTTATGTAAGCCAACAATAGTGATTACATTTTTTTACATTACTTACAAAGACTTACGTTAATTTTTTGGAATATGTATTATCGTACATAATATAGCAGGCCAAACTATAGACCAAATATATCGGTTGGCCTCGTGTTCACCATGGCGTGCCCATGTGAAAAAAGCATCTGCAAAGGTACCCTTATAACTACGATTAAGTCTTAATAAACATTAGACTTTTTAAATTTTTGATATGCTTATTATGCAGCGAGATTTCAGCATATACTTTATTTCTTATAAAAGTGAGTGCATGTGCAATGACCAATAAACATGCCAAGGTGTAGCAATACCTGTTAACTGGCTCTACATAGGTTAGTCTAGTGGGGTAAATAACGGATTCTAGATGTCAGCAAAGACATTATTAAGTCATTATCTAAAATAATAGGATGCATTTATGCGTATAAATAAGTGGTTCGTCGCCGTGGCTTTTTCTTCTTTTTTTAGTAGTGGCGCAGCTGTCGCTTCTGGTCCCAGTTTTGAAGATGGGCTAAAAGCACTAGCCAATGGCGATTTTAAAACTGTTTTATCCCATTGGGTGCCTTTGGGCAAGCAAGGCCACGTGTTTGCACAGCATCACTTGGGGCAGATGTATGCCAATGGCAATGGTGTACTCGAAAACCACGAAACGGCTGTAGAGTGGCTCACATTAGCTTCTGGGCAGGGTTTTGCAGAGGCTCAATATGATCTAGGTGGTATGTATGCCAGAGGAGAAGGCGTGCCATCAAATCCTAAAGCTGCCTTATCTTTGCTTACCTTGTCAGCAGAGCAAGGTTTTGCTGAAGCTCAGGCTAGCTTGGGGCTTATGTACTATATTGGAAATGGTGTAAATGCGGACTATATGAGTGCTTATAAATGGTTTAGTTTAGCCACTCACAATGGTGATGAGATAGCTGCCGGGCTTAGAGACAATGTGGCTAAAAAAATGACGGCTGTGCAAATAAGCCAAGCACAAAAAATGACCAACACTTGCTTACAAAGTGACTATAGCCAGTGCAAATAGAATTGGTTAACAAGTGTTAAGCCTCTTAAACGTCCACTGAATAAAGATACTAAGAACATCTTAGCTATTATTTAATAATTCAGTGAGGCCTATTAAACCAACCAGAATATGCAAAAGCACCACGGGTTTATGCCTAGTCTTCAACAGGATAACCAAAAACAATTAATACAGCGTATTCTTTTCTTTCGCAGCCAGACACCAACGGTGGAGACTCTCCAGGTTTTAGTGGAAATGCTTGAAGATCTGCGTTAATAGGGGAGCAGGTTCCAGTGGCATCAATGGGTGTATAGCGTGCAGAGCGACATGGCCCATGAGTTACATCAGCAATGGTTTTGTCATCAGACAAAGACCACGCTTGCTCACCACTACTATCTGGCTGCTCTACAGTGAGCAAAGACACCTGATCTTCACCATTGGTGACGTAGTATTTGCCAGCAGGCATAGGAAACTCTGGGGCCTTCATAATAAGGCCGTTTTCATCAAGCCACCAATCATTAATGTCAAAGCGCCAGCCAGCAGGAGCAATATTGCCCGCCTTTTGCAACAACTGGTAAAACCGCAGCCACACGCCAATAGGGCCAGGGTCTACTCGCCATAGCCCCCATGTCTGTGCTCCTGTGCCAGACATAGCATTACCCAGGGCAAGGGATGCGATATATTGGGTCTGCACACGGCGAATCTTAACCTGGGCCACAAGTGGCGAGGCGATCGCAGTAGCAAACACTCCCAAAGTAGAGACAAGCCATTGGCGACGAGTTAGCTTATTGAACTTTTTCATAGGGATCTCTGTTTAGTTAAGGTGTCTATAATTTGCCTTTATGTAAGTGTAATAAGGCTATCACAAGGGTAATGGAAAGTCGCTTTATGGAAAATGTGTGACGGGTCGTTAACAATGCAAGCCAACACAAAATTGACTGTTTGTGGGTACAAACCCCGCAAAACTAATACATCTTTAAATACCTACACCCCAATGTTAATATGTCTTTAACAAACACACTACGGATAAATCTATGCAACTGTCGGTAAGCGAAGCCCTAAAAAAGGGCGTGGAAGCGCATAAAGCTGGCCAGCTTCAAGAGGCTGAAAAGGCGTATACCTACATTTTAAAAGCTCAGCCAAAGCATCCTGATGCCAATCACAATATGGGCATACTTGCAGTGGGTGTGGGCAAGCCAGAAGCCTCACTACCATTTTTTAATACAGCTACCGTTGCCAAGCCGCAGGTTGTGCAATTTTGGTTAAGCTATGTGGATGTGTTAATAGTTCTGGGGCGTATTATTGAAGCACAAGGTGTGTTTGACCAAGCCATACTTAAAGGAGTAAAAGGGGAGGAGTTTGATAAGTTAAAGCGACATCTTATTAGCTTATCTGATCCTGTGGCTGTTGCCGGAACCAATATACTGGACACCATTAAATTGGATAAAGCAATCAGGCTTGCAGATAAGGCGACTAAAAATGGGCGCAAAGAGGAAGCTAAAAAAATCTACCAAAATGTTATTGAAAGGTTTCCAAAACATAAAAAAGCACTCGCTGCCCTGAATGGTATGAACAGCGGTGTTTTGGCTGCAGGTCCTATCCTTTCTACCCAACAACAACAGTTGGTGATCGATCTATTTGCGAAAGGCCAGTTTAAACAAGCGTTGTCCAGTGCTTGCCAATTATTGCGTAGTTTTCCAACTTCATCTCTTTTACATAATATTGTAGGGGCTTCTAATGCTGGATTAATGCAGTTTGAAGCGGCTATTGCAAGTTATGAAAAAGCCCTAGATATAGACCCCAATGCCCCTGAAACTCATTATAATATGGCAGCGTCACTGAATGATAATGGCAGTGTTGAATTGGCCCAAGCCAGTTACAAACAGGCATTAAAGCTTAAACCTAATTACCCAGATGCCACTAAAAATCTGGGAAATATTTTGTATGACAATAAAGACTACCAAGCCGCACTTGAATGTTTTGACAAGCTAAATGATAAGTATTCAGTGTCGAGAGCGCTAGAATGCACTTATTGTATGGAGCAGTATGATGAGTTCAATCAGCGCATAAGCTCAATTGCTAAAAATAATCCTTCTAATATTAGAGTGGCGGCACTTAGTGCATTTGCAGCTCAGCAACTTAAGCAGCCGGATGCTTATCCATTTTGTAAAAAGCCTAACGAGCTTGTGGCGTTTAGTAATTTGAAATATCACATGGCTGATTATGAGGCATTTATCGATGCACTGCTTAACGAAATGAATGAGAAAGAAACCTCGTGGGAGCCAAAAAACCATGCCACCAAATCAGGCTTTCATACCGCTGGTAATCTGTTTACAAAGCCTAGCCCGGCACTTCAGGTTTTGGAAGGTGTTGTTCACAAAGAGCTAGGTTTGTTTTATGAACAATTTAAAGGCCTAGATAATGGACTGATTCAAAATTGGCCCATAAAAAGTGATGTCAAATCTTGGTATGTGCGCATGCTGAAAAATGGTCACCAAAGTGCCCATATTCATTCAGCTGGCTGCGTTAGTGGTGTGGTTTACTTAAAGACTGTAGATGCTCCCACAGATAATGAAGGTGCTATCGAATTTGGTTTGCATGGGTATGGTTATCCGGTAAAAGATGCCGATTACCCTAAGCGGGTTTACCAGCCCAATAAGGGAGATATTGTGTTATTTCCTTCTTCTCTTTTTCACCAAACGGTGCCGGTACTCAAAAATGTTGAACGGTGTGTGATTGCATTTGATTTAAGAAAATAACTCCATCTAGCTTGCATTTATAAGGCACTGACAGTGGCTATAAGCGCTTAGCCATTTGGATAAGCTCGTGCTTAGTGGTATGTTCATCAATGGTGAGCGCTTTTCGGCTTGCCAGAGCTTCTTTAAGCTGCGCTTTTGATAATGCCTCTATGGCAGAGTCTGTCATGT
>Ga0308010_1000128_pt1 | contig 69699 bp, 100 predicted proteins | sample Neamet129_FD_202368 | JGI IMG/M metagenome (GOLD analysis project Ga0308010, IMG submission 202368) | Marine microbial communities from water near the shore, Antarctic Ocean - #129 | ecosystem: Environmental > Aquatic > Marine > Unclassified | place: Southern Ocean | collected 2014-07-24 | reverse complement strand
TATTTTAACCTCAATTTATTCATTAATATAATTATACCACGTTGAACCTAGTCTGTCAAGATGTTTTTATTTATCTAGAAGTCCAAGTGTTTCGTCTATCTTGTAGTTGTCTTCAGTGGGCCCTACCCTTCCCCTATCATCCTTAATTTCTTTTTTGGGATTACCAAAGATTGCAATCCAATTGTCTGCTATCGTTTCTTCCTTTACTGCGGTATTACGTCTAACACTACCTTTACCACCATGCCACTTGCTCATTATACTTCTATTCCTAACCTAATCTTGTTAATTAAATACTCCTTAACAAAACCACTACGAACAATATCTCCGATAGTAAATTCAATATTCTCAAAGGCCTCCATAGCATCTAAGATTCTCATAAACTTTACCAATCCACTCTTATCCGAACCTTTGATAAGGTCAGTCTGAAAGAAGTCACCAGCGAACATAATCTTAGAATCTTGTCCAACCCGTGTTACGATAGTATCAAGTTCATGGAAGTTCAAGTTCTGACATTCATCCACAATGATAATTGCATTGTCTAGTGTGATACCTCTAAGGAATGATGTAGTTAAGAAACATAAACTATTTTGTGCTTTTAATCTCTCGTACAGTCCAGCAAAGGCTTCTGCGTTTGGTTGTTCAAATAAGAACTTAACCATGTTCTGATATGGAACTTGAAACAATGCAGTCTTATCTTCTTCATCGCCAGGCAAGAAACCTATCTCTCGCGTTGGTACTGCGCTACGAACAATATATACTGTGTCATATGCGGTTTCTGGATTCAGAACTTCTTTCATTGCGTTGTACAATAGTATAAAAGTCTTACCTGTACCAGCAGCTCCATACAAGAAAAGATTCTGTCCATTCTCGTATGCCGCGAAGGCCTTCTTTTGATTCTCAGTAATCGGATTAACTTTAACCAAACTACTGGCGTTTATTTCTTTTGAACGTGCCATAATTATTTACCTTGATTGTAGTTTACGATGTTTATCTACTACAGCTTGAGTCTTAATTTCACTGATTGTTTTTTTAGAATACCTTTCTGATAGAGGAGTACCTTTGTGTGCTTCTCCTACCTTTGCCAAGACTTCTTTGAATCCATCATCAATTTTCATCCCACTCATACCCGTACCACCAATGATATTAGGTGCGCCTATTATACTTTTAAGATGTGGATGGTTTTCTTTGAACATACTCAGTTCAGACATTTTAAGGAAATGTGTTTCCATTTCTCCATCTTCTTTATTCACAAAATCATACGTTGGCATCATCAACTCCTAGTTCTTTCAATTCCTTGATCCTATTTATACACTCTGCAACAGAGGCTTTCAGTTCAGTATTATCATTACTTAATACTACGATTTCACCCTTCAACTTTTCAACTAATTCTTTTAGTTGATCTTGATATATCAATTGATCTTCATCTGTAGTAGATACAATATCCATTATCTGTTTAGGAGTTCTTAACGATGCGGTTCTTGGGCGACTACGGGCCCAATATGGCGAATCATTACACTTCACAATGCGTACTCTGTTTCATACCACCAAGGTGCTCCTCTAAGTTTCCACTTTGCCAAGTGTTGTTTATACTTTATATAGTAGTTACGATAAGCAGTGAGTGAACTCTCATTCTTTACATCATCAGGCATTGCCTGTGTAGGTTGTGTGAAATCAATATCCCTTGGAATTGTCCTCGGTGGTTGTTTTAACAGACACTCTAGTTTTGCAAAACTGGCATGAGGTGCATCCTTACTATAGCGATACATATACTCTGCATTCAACTCTTTCCACATTGCATACAACCACATGTAGTTCTTTAAACTTTGTCGTACCCATATAGCACTAGGGTGGTTCACATGACAAGCCTTGTAGAGATATGGTTCACGATTACGTCCCCATTCTCCATCCAAACGCCAGCGTTTAATCTTGCGTCCATTCTTAGTCAAGTCAGTGTATTGTTCACCATCCAGTACACGATGTGCAGTAGACATCAATTGAGCGTACTCAATAATCATCTTACTACAGTGAGAGTCACAGTGCATTTTTGCAGCGTCCTCGTAGTTATCAGATAGATAAAATATATTCATTATTTAATCTCCCAGCGATAGAAGATGTGATCTTGTATCTCTGTTGTTTTCGTTTTAGTTGATGCCCAATCAGGTGTTACATAATCGGCATGGTAGTGGGTCGCGCCCTCAGTAATATCTACTACATTCATTGTACCATTAAATAACAGTTCTGACAAGACATAAATCTGATTATATGTAACTAAATCGTGAACTTGGTCAGATAGGCCGTCACAGTACCAAGAAAATTGGCATTTGTGTCGTACAGGTATCATTTCTCCCGTACCCTTCCAACTTGCCCTATGGATTCCCTGCCAGACAACACCACAGACTGAATCTGGGAATCGGTCATCATGTACACGATTCAAAGTTACTGAGGCGACTGCAAGCCACCCTGCAGCACCTTGATTACGCGCCTCATGGTAGACATTAGTTGCAAGACAAGTTATCTGACTCTTAGTGTCAACTGGTTCTAATGTATGCTCATCAATCGCATGTCCATGATAGGTGACTAAAAAGGGTAGAACTAGTAGTTCCTTTAGCATTACCAAAGTCCTCCTTCAATCTCGTCAATTTCTTGACTAGCAATCTCTACGGCCATGCCCTGTCCAAACTCATCTCGCACCATAGCAAGAATGTCTGATGTTGTTTTAAAACCAGTGGTTGGATTAATATCACCATTACGATCATAGCAATCTAAAACACACTGCTGAACTTCCATTACATAACTACCCATTTTACTCATACTTTCTCCTCAACTATATCTAATGGATGTCCTTCAAATGCGGTGAACATCCCCTTACTATTCCATATGTTCCATTCCAAAGTTGGACGGACTCGTTTAATACCTCGTTTGGTATGTGTCTGTTCTATAAATCCGTGATAGTTAAAGGTTGCCATTGCATTGTCTTTAACCTCGTTAATATAGACAGATAAACCATTTCGAGTTATGTAATGATTACCCTCTTTTAATTTAATCAAAATATCTCCACACCACTACAAGCAGCATTCACCATACCATCAAAAAATACATCTCCATTACGGAAATCAGCTGGTACTGTCGATACACCACCATTCTCAATGAATGATGCAATCAACCTACGATTAGCAACCATATTTGCAATTTCGTTTTCTATATATTCAGGCCCTGTGTTCATCTCTTGAAACATGATGATGTTTTTTGTATAATGTTCAATCATACTTTCAAGAACTGATATCTTATACTTTGGTGGTAACTTCATAATATACTCTCTCTCTCTGATTACATAGCTATTATAACAAACAACCAGTAGGTTGTCAACAGTTTAATTATACTATTTTGTTATAAGGTTATAATATATTTGCATCCCAAACGATCTGGGACAACTTACTTTCTCGGCCATACGCTTCCTTCTCCAAGGGAAGTTCATTGCGAGCGAACTGTTTAACATGCACCATTTCGTGACACAGGACAGTCACAAAGTCCATCAGGGGAAGGTCACGACTAACATCTATCTCAAACTGTCTGTTGCTATCTGCCATCATACAGAACCCTTCTGCATCACCTTTGAACTTTTTAATCTTAACTGAAATGTCTAAGGTCTTCATTCGGGGCATTAGTTCATCAATCATCTTTGATATTACTTTGAAAGCAATCTCTTTCTGGACGCTATTACCACCACTAATTTGTACCATATTATTCATCTAATTCACTCACTTTCTGTTTGTGTTTAGGTTCAACCACCTTCTTTTTATTAGGCACAACTTGAGTCTTAAATCGAGGCGAGCGAAGTGCATGGGCAACTGGCGATCTCCTCTTTGGCGGTTTCATATATTGATTTCTTTGAATCTACGATAAGACTTGGAGAACTGTTTCATAGGTTTGCTGAAGATAATTTCTTCAGTAGTCCCTGATTTGATGTAACCAACACACCACTGGCGTTTGTCCAGTATGTAGGTATGATTAGGAACATTGTGGCCTATCATCTCGGTATCCCACTTGGTGACTTCTTGTAAATATTGCATATCTTTCCTTTCTTAACTCACTTTACATATACTATTATACATGTTTTCATAACATAAGTCAAGGGTTTTACTAAAAAAAGATTAAAAAAAAGTCCTTGTAAGACAAAGACTTGTAATTTATTTTTAAATAAAGAAGTTTATTTTACCACCAATCGGGTTTTCTGGCGCATGGGTCATTAACCCTTTCTCAGTGTAGGTGGTGTAATTCACCTCTGAGACTCTAACAGGCCCATCATTAACCATGCTATGGGTAATATGTGAGGTTATTTGATTCACACCTAAGTCATACGTTCTAGTATAGTCACTTAGTATATGAATAGGCTGTACTGGGGTTATTGAACTATCGGGCATGAATCTATTTATAAATTCACGCCCTTTCATGGGACTAACGTACACCTTAACCTAGAAGTTCACCTAGTGTGGCAGGGCCTGCAATTCCATCTGCAACAAGTCCATTATACCTTTGCCAAAGTTTTAATGCCTGTTCAGTGCCTGGCCCAAAGTTACCATCTGATGCGATACCTAGTGCTTCTTGCATCATTGCAACTCCAACCGACTTCATACCCTTTCGCAACACACCAATATCTTCTGGGGAAGGTGCAGGGTCGTCACTTGGAGAGGCAAAGGAATCATGTTCTCCAGCCTCACTACCTAACATATGCAGTGCTTCTTTCCAGTGATGAATGCGATCTTCTAGTCCAATGTAACCACCATTGATACGTTTAGTCATGGTTTTGATATCACCACTATCTGCATAGCGATTCAATCCATTCTTGTTCCAGTACCAAATGGCTGACATGAGTGCAACCTCTTTGTCTTCTGAAACCATGTCTGGATTATCCACAACATCAACATCCATATCTTCGGCAAAGGAACTATAGTTCTTTTTGCCTGTCAGTTGAATTGGGCCTCTACCACGATACTTCCAACCATCACCACTATCAGTGTCACCATTATCCATACGATTCGCATAGACTACGTTAGCAATCTTCTCTGGTTGACGATGGTAGGGTTCTGAGTCCCTTGCAGCACGTTTAAAGTACTTACCAAAGATTGCATCAAGTGCCTTTGCACTATAATTTAAGTTCTCAGAGAATACTCTCCAACCACCACTTTCATGTCCACACTGAGCAATGAAAGATGCAATACGTTCTGGTGTATTGATTTCATACTTAGGGAACACCTCATTCATTGCATCAACCCAACCTTCTGGGTCTTTGCAATTAGGGAATAGTTCTTTGAATTGATTTGATGTAATCATTGGGCATCTTTCCATGCCTGATGTTTATAATCTGATAACTTTTGATAAGCATCATCCCATCCAAAGGCTTCTTTCACTACGTTGTCAGAAAGTCCTTTGAATAACTTATGTAAAGATTTGTCTTTAGCAGAGACAAGCACTTCAGCCTCTGAATTATGCAATCCTTCTAACATCTGGATGAACATGTTTTCCTTTTTAAACAAGGGAACATTGTTACTAGCACCCTCAATAAAATGATAAAGTTTCCTTGCTTCCCTACGCAATACTGTATGTTCAGTACCATCAGGCGCTGCATTAGGTGTGTATGGAACATCTCCATCTGGAAACACCCATTTGATAGCAGGGTCGAAAGATGATTTTATAATCATTCGTAATTGTTCACAATCATGTTCTTTGAGAATTGCAATCTTCTCAGCTTTAGTTTTAGCGTTATGCACTTTCTTTAATACCTCAGAAAGTAAAGGTGTATAAGTTCTTGACATAATTAAAAGTCTCCAATGTCGTTCATAAGATTTTTCAATCTTTTCTGTATAAAGTAATTTAGCAGTTTACTCCTGTTACCTTTCGGTGGCATCTGGTAAGCATCCATAATGCGTCCTACAAGTTCTTCTGGAATACACTCTAAATCTATTAGTATTTTGTTTCGTTGATAATTACGCATCATCTCTTCAGTGAAGACATCCTCTGGCTTGGATTCAATCCAATCAGCAATTTTCTTCTTAGACATAGGTTTCTGACGCAATTCATCTACGAATGTATTATCAGGAGATAAGAAGTTTGGTACACCATCACTCCTATCGCCCTTTAATACATGTTCTCGTATATATATAGACGGATCAATACCATTGATAAATTTCTTTAGTACTGGACTATACTGTTTAACGAAATGATGTTTTTGTAACTGGATGAAGTCTTTGTCACCAGACAGAATAAGAACATGTTCAAACTCAGTTGGTGTTACAGCAATGTGTTGTACTATTGCAGCGATACAGTCATCTGCCTCTGCACCTTCAACTTCGACTACCTTGTATGGGAAAGTCTCACGGATTTCATCACGGATTGCGTTTAAGGCTTGGAAGATAGAATTCCAATCAAAGTCTGACTTGGCCCTATCCTTCTTACGATTTGCTTTGTAGTTGGGAAAGTAATCACGCCTCCAATACTTCTTACTATCATAGGTAAGAACAAGTTCACCAAAGGCCTCTCCAAACTTTGTGCGATACCCACGCAAAGAATTCAAAACCATATGGCGTACTAAGTTCTCATCAACTGATTTGGTCTTAGATTGACTTATTTGTACCATCAAGTTACTGATGGTAACTTGGTTCATATCCACTAGAATCATAATTTTCTCACTTTATTTTGTTACCACTATAATAACACATAACAAGTCTATTGTCAATAGATTTATATTTTATACTCAAAGTTCTGACAAGTGTCGTGCTTGGCTAATAGTTTAGCACCATTCCTTGTATGAAACAGTTCTGCCATAGTTGTTAATGGACTTAATGTTACATAACGCACTACGTCTTTGCGGTTATGTTTAATATGATTTGCTGATGCAAATACAATATCTCTACCAGCACCCTTATCGTAACTCCATACAGTATAAAATACTGCTGTTTTTTGTCCGATAATATTCATATCTGTTTCGTTTGCAGGAATTTCATCAGTATATGCTACACAAATAACACTTCGCAATGTTTCAAAACTTTCGTCTTTGTATAGTCCAAATACTTCGCGACCCTGTTCGGTTCGCCACGTTGCTTTAATATGCGGTCGGACAGGATCGTCTTCAATTATATCGTTAACAACATACTCATTTAACTTTAATAACATTATTCTTACCTAATTTCTTGAAAAAGAACATAAACTCGAAGCATCTATTCGTCTTCGAAGTCGTTCATCTCCTCAGTGATTTCTTGAATCATTTCAAGATCAATATCCATATACGACTCACCGCTTTCTTCTTCTACTATTCCTACGAACAACTGTGTAAAATTGTGCAATGGATGAGGCAACCCACCTCCTCTGTATATCATGCTCTTAACCAGTTCAACTAAGAATGCAGCATCTCTTAAAAAGTCTGGACTGTGTATATCAATACCATTCTCTTCCATATTCTGAATCATGTTACCAACAAGAGCTTCTACCAAGTTCTCAGTAAAAATCTCATGTTCATGGTCCATCTCAGAATCTCCATTATCATTTTTTTTAGATTTTGGAAATTGTAATATATTATCCTTCGCCATCATGGGGCCCCTTAGCTATTAACCACACATACGTCAGTGCAGTCCAAACAACAAATAATACTAACCATTCGTAAAAGTTCACAACCCCTCATCACCAGCTCTAAATTTACCTGTCCACTCGTAACCAAGGTCTTGGTAGTACACTCCCATAGTACGTTTAGGACTTCCTTCTGAGTCGTAAGCCATTGCAATACATGCATACTTAATTCTACTCTCTTGAAACTCTCCGTACATACAGTCCACATAGACACCATATTTCAAAAACCTTTGAAGGTTTCTAATGTATGCTTCATGGTTTGCAACCTTACCTTCTGCACCCTTAATCTTATCTCTAAGACTGCGTTTAGCAGAAGACAATAAATTCTTCTGGGATTTAATCCAGATTTGAATATTTTTCATATTCAGTGGATCGTCCTCACCACGCTCAACCACACTTGGGTGAATACTTTTATACTGGGGTGGGTTTTCCAGTAGACGTTTTTCTCTTGCTTTTGCAAGACGTTCCCCTGCTGCCTGTTTCTGTTCGGCAGTCATTGGTTTCCTCTTCTTGCGAGGTTTAATTACATCTTTCTGCATTGTCTTCGGCTGGCGTGCCATAAATCACCTTATTAATAATCACGTTTTTCTTTGGACTTTTCTATGTTCCGTTTAGACCTTCTCGTTGCAGCCTTCCTAGACTCTCTACGTTTAGTGCTTTTGGATTCAAAGTGAGTCCTGCTTCTAAGTTCTTCAAAGAAGTTATCATTTTGCAATTTCTTCTTCATAATGCGTATTGCACCTTCGATGTTTCCATCACGAACTTCTACAGTCAAACCGCCAGTAGGTGGTTTCTTTTCAGTTTTTTTGTTGTACTTGTTAAATCCCATATTTTCCTCAAATTGGCCTGCCCTGTAGGATTCGAACCTACGACCTACAGCTTAGAAGGCTGTTGTTCTATCCAACTGAACTAAGGGCAGAAGTTTTTCAATCGTTAATAACGATTAAACCTAACCCTATGCTTCTTACCATCTAGATAAAAAGTTACATAACTGTGAGAGTAAACTTCACTTGTCTGTACAGTATATGTAGTGTTCTGTTGACACTGTTGCTGTTTATTATAACCAACAATGCCTTGTTTACCTTTGCCTTTCTTGTTGGCAATGTCTGCACCAGCAATCGCTCCAAGTAAGGTCGTTGCATCTTTACCCTTGCCACCACCGACTGCGTTACCTAGTAATCCACCGAAGATTGCGCCAGCAAGAACGTCAGCAGTGGAGGATTCTTTCCCTCCCACAGTACCATATATAGGTACATCGACTGTCTGACAGACGTTTTGGGTGCGTGGCGTCTGTGTTTCAATGGTTTTATAGACATCTTCAGTATTCCCATTGACATTCTGAGCTGACGCTGATGATGCAAGTAGAACTGATGTGATGACAGTTCCTATCAAAATATTTTTCATAATTATCCTTTAATTTCCATTACCAATTCCCCTGTTCCAAAAAGTTCATAACCTTTGTTTTCTGGGGCAACTGTAATTTTAACATGGGTTTCAAGTGCTTCGCACATTTCTTCGGCAGCCTCAACTGCCTCTTCTATAGTTCCATACATAATATATTCAAATTCCTTGGTCATTAAAACCTATAATACCATAATTAGTTTAGTTTGTCAAGTGGTATTAACTCTTTTTCTTTAGTTTCTTTGTTGTATCTAAATTTAATGAAGTTACCTTTCTCCAATGTGTCTAAGGTAAATTCCACGGCATCTTCTAATCCCTTTGTCTTGCCAAAGTGAACTCCTATGTAATAGGACATTGCAAGCAAAGATGTGCAAATAAATGATAATTCAATCGGGGTCATAGGTACTACCTCTCTAAGATAACGTAATTGCCAAAGTATTTATCGAACACCAAAATCAGGTTTTCATAGTCACCAGACTTCATTTCAGTAATGATTGACAACTTATTGAGTCCATGATGCCGAGCTAAACGACTTGCCATACTTAAAAGAGAGTATGCATTACCATCAGGGCCTGTCAAGTCAATGATAGGAGTTCGTTGTTTTTTCTCAATTATCATCGTTACTCCTCGTAGGGTAGATGGGGTTCAAATTCAGACTCAAACTGTGCGGCAATTGTCTTCTTTTCTCTGATTAACGACTTTACGTTTTCTAGAGGAGTAAGGTTCAACTTGGGCATGTTGGCCACATCATATGGCATAAGAAACGTGACAGTCATCATCTCTACTATTTTTTCCAAGACTTCGATGTCCTTCAATAATTCATTCATTAAACACACTCCTCATATTTTACAATACTTTTGATTTTGGAGACTAGCTCCTTGCCGTAATTCGTGAATAGGATACCATGTTCCCAAACAAAAGATTCCACACACTGTCCACTATAGAACTTTGTACCATCCATTAACCAGCGTAATGCAGTTTTTTCATCACCAGCACCACTGGAGATATATTGGTCGAGAATAGACTTGAAGGTAACTACACACTTCTCTTCCCACTTGGCCTGTTCCTTTAAATCATACTCAACAATTGCAGAGTACTGGTCACACAAGTCTTCCAACTTGGCATTAGTCATCATTGCAAAATTCATAGAACGAGCAAAAGACTTAGAGTATGCATCAGCACACATTTCATATACAGTGGTTTCCAACATACCACGCTTATATGACTTGAGTGTTGTCCACCCATTACTTTCAAAGAAAGCAGGGTCAGTTGGAATGAATCCAGCGAAACGCCCCTCTTTGGCGTCAACCCATGCTTGGGTATCTGCGTTGCGTGATGTGATGTAATCAATAAGTTTTTGTTCCATAATATGTACTCTCTTGTTTCTTTATCTTATGTAACCATTATACCCTGTTATCACAACAAAGTCAAGTGTTTTGTTAGAACACTTTGTTATAAGTATATAACTAACCTTCGAACCTGTCGTGAATAGGGATAGCGCCGATAAACGCTTCTGGTTGTTCTAACATCTTACGAGCAGCCTCACCGAAGCGACTGTCTGAAGTTGAGGCGTAGTTTCCACCAAACATATGATGTCCCTTGAAGTTTTCTTCTGGAACAATCGACAGTACAGAACCGAACCCAAAATGACGAACTACCAATATAGCGGCAGGGTAATCATCAGAAGGATTGAAGGGGCCTGACACATTTGTCAAGCACAACCCTTTAATATCTTTAGAAGAAACTCCACCATTGGTGCAGTCTGTTCCACTTGAATCTTTGTAAACACTAACTAATAAACCCATAATATATTCTCCTAATTAATACAATTCAACGTCATATTTGTCAATCAAAATGGCTGCAACACGTTCACGATCTAACGAGTCTCCATCACCCCAAGTCATTTCATCATACGTTCCAGTGATACGCATGGTGGCAGCTGGTGTAGATTCACTACAGGCAACGCAATAGTCAAAAATAGCAGATTGAATTTGCGTTTCAGTAGCAAACTCTTTCTTTGCATAACATCCACCCTCACCATAAAAATCTTTCAGATAGTTCTTAAAATCGACTAGTTGTTTAATAATAACTTCATTCATAATTTCTCTCTCTTCTCAATTCTATAACTCATTATACCATTGTTTTCATAACAAGTCAACTGTTTAGTTAGAACATTTTGTTCTATGCATATAACTAAACCTTACCAAAACTGTAATAGTTCTTGTACTTCTCAACATTTGATGGAGCGTACAAACCAACCAATCCACGCACTTCATTATAAACACGAACCCGTTTGGCAGTGACTCCAACAACCTCACCCCAAGCCCAAACATCAGTCCCAGCACACTTAACTCCAACTCTCTCGCCAACTTTATAATCTTCCATAGCTTCTCTCTCTTTCTTTATCTTATGTAACCATTATACATGTTATTACAACAAAAGTCAAGTGTTTTATAAAAAAAAGACAAAAAAAAGTCCTTGTGAAAACAAAGACTTAGGATTTATTTTAAATATTTACAGAAAATTTACAAACCTTCAAGTGTTAAAAATCCTGCATACGAGCGACATTTTGCTTGTTGCGATTTTCTCCACCGATTTAATCCTTCCATTAGAAATGCATCTTTCATTATAAGTCTACTCCTCTACTTGGGATACTTTTTCCTCTCGCAATATTTTCAATATCACCACGGGTGACACCAATGTCTTGCAAGTCTCTATCTGTTAATTTGCTTAATTCACCATACACTTTAGCGTTGTATGGATTTTTTGATGTGACGGCTTTGAACAAATCATATAAGGTTGTACAAATCGCACAATAAGTTGAGGTCAAACTATTCATAGCTCTTTCTCCGTCATTAGTTTCTTCGCTTCTTCGTGATAGCCCATATTGACTAATTCACTTGCAGCTCTGGCTCTTCCAGATGATTCTGTTATTGAGATACTTAATTCAAGCATCTTTGTCATTGCTTTTTTCAATGACTTACAAACCCCACACGCAAGTTGTGTGTTATGGCTCATAATTAGGCCTAGCGACATTATTGAGTTCTCCTTTTAGTTAACATCGTATTATAAAAAGCAAGTACATCTTCGTCATGTAAATGCTGTACTTCTTTACCATATTCCATTCTAATGAATCTAACGACATCCATCTTATGTTTTGGTATCGGATTTGGCTTAAACAAATCCAGTATGCTCCATCCTATCATCACTCTTCTTTCTCTTAAATGATTGGGATGCAATACATCCCCTAATTAATATTATGCGATACGCACAGTATCACCTTGGCCTGATTATAGGTCATTTTCGATTCTCCTTGGGGGGGTCTTCGCGTATATTTATAACAACTGTAATGACTTATTCTACGAAAGATTAAGTTATTTACACATACTTACTATTGCTTTGATGTATACTCTTCTCTCAATATCTTAGAACTACCAACCCTAACATTGATGATACCATTATAGTATGTGTCACTAATAAGTACCTCTCTGTCGAACTGTTCCTTTGCTTCTAGATAACTGAGCATTCCTCTACTCCTACAATAATGTAGGATTACTCTGGTGAATTTATCTTCACCGAGTTCCTTGACATCAGCGTTCAAGTAATCAGAAGAACCCCAATAGGTTTTCCAATCACTTTCTTTTGTTGAACGCCTCTTGTTCTTTTTTCCTTTTAATGGGGGTTTCGTAACCTTGAAACGTGCTAGTTTCTTACCAACATACATCTTACCATTAGTAAGATTAGTTATCAAGTATACGAACCCTTCACACTCTTCTGGCAGTTCTTCAACAGGCCTGCCATCAAAAGTCCAGTTTACCATTTAATAGTCTTCGTCTTCTGGTTCATCAAACAATTCATCCTGTTCTTCCTTGTTCAATTTATCAGAACAAAAGGGACAATAGGTTACACTATAATTCCATTCGTCCATGTTATGTGCTATACGAAAAACTGCATCACACCCATCACATAGAATTTCTTTTCTACTCATAGTTATACCTGTCCCTTGTTATCATTATGCAGCGTAGACATCATCCCACTTGCCTGTTAATCCAGCAACCTCATATTCAGTCACTTTATTCTCAAAGAAGTTGGTATGGTCTGCGCCATTCAGCACCCACTCCAACCACGGCAGAGGATTTTCTTTTACTTTGTAGTTTCCTTTGAGTCCAAGTTGAAGAAGCCTTCTGTCAGTAATGTATCTAACATACTGTTTGACTTCCTTTTCACCTAGTCCCTCAATGTCACCAAGCTTGTACGCCAAGTCAATAAACCTGTCTTCCAACTTAACAGCGTTCCTTGCCATCTCATATATATGTCCCTTGAATTCATCGTCTACGATACGGGGGTGTTCTGCACAATATGCCTTGAATAGTTTTGCATTACCTTCAACATGGATAGATTCATCACGAATACTCCACTCAACAACCTTACCCATACCTTTCATCTTACCATAACGCTGAAAGTTTAACAGCATTACGAATGATGCGAACAAGGCGACACCTTCATTCATTACTGACTTTGCAAGACACAATCCAAGTCCACGAACTGTATTCGGGTCACTGTCCATCATAAATTCAATCTTGTCAGCCATCTCTGTGTATTCCAAGAAAGCATGATACTCTGCGTCTGACAATCCAAGTGTTTCATTAAGTAGTGCATATGCACGTTGATGAATACCTTCCCTAGTTGCAAAAGAACCAAGCATGTTCCGTACTTCGTTGTTCTTAAACTTAGGAATAAATTGGTCGTAGTAGTTCTGTCCTACTGCAACATCTGACTGTGTGAATAGTCTAAGGATGTTTGTGACGTATTCCTTCTCGACTGCATTAACCTTACCAGATTTCCAATCAGCAACATCTTCAGACAAGTCAAGTTCATCTTCAATCCAATGGACTTTCTCATGTCTTGTTGTGATTTCAACTGCCCAAGGGTAGTGAAATGGTTTGTAAGCTTCTGAGAACTCCAACAACCCTCCACCTTGCTTTTTCACAAAAGTATCTGCAACTGCAATAAACTGGTCGTATGAACCAACCAACTTATCATCAATAAAGATTTGTGGTACTGATCGAGCAGTGGGGTTTATTTTTTGATAAAATGCAAGACGTTCTTCTTCGTTGTCCATCTTAATCTCTGTGTACTCATACCCATGCGAGTCGAACCAATGTTTCGCCTTCTCACAGAATGGACAATGTGACTTACTGTATATTTCTACTTTCATTTCTTTTTTCCTTTTTTGATCAGCCCTGGCAGGCTGTACACTCGTCTTGTGATTCCATTGTTTGTGTTTCAAAATCTTGTAATGCATCACGCGAAACTTTCATTGATACATTTTCTGCCTTTTGTGAACTTTCTGTTCTTAGGTAGTACAGACCCTTAGTTCCTAACTTCCATGCAGCAAAGTGACTTCTATGTAAGTCTTTCTTGTCTGCGCCTGATGGGAAGAATAGGTTTAATGATTGTCCTTGACAAAGATACTCTTGTCTATCTGCGGCCTGTTCCACTAACACCATCTGATCAATCTCAATTGCTGTTTTGAAAACATCTTTAACCTTTTGTGACAAAAACTCAAGATGTTGGACTGAACCACCATGAGTAATAATATCTGACCAAACTTCGTCTTGGTTCCTACCAATCCTTCTTAGTTCTTGTTCTAAGTACTTGTTCTGCACTAAGTGAGAACCAGCGCGTGTACGATGCGTATATGCATTCGCCTTTGATGGTTCAATAGATGGAGAAGTTCCTACAATGATACTAGAGTTTGCATTAGGAGCAATCGCAAGTAGATGTGCATTACGTCTACCAGTACCTCTCATATCAGGAGCCTCACCCTTCTCTGAACCTATGTTAACAGTTTCCTTGACTGCGCTGTCTTTGATATACTGGAACACCTCACGATTCAGTTCTCTTGCTTCTAGTGAATCAAAAGGAACTCTCTTCTTATGTAAGAGTGAATGCCAACCCATTGCACCTAGTCCAAGACTACGTTCTTGAGTTGCAGAATATCTTGCACGACTAATCTCATCACCAGCATTGTCAATAAAGAATTGCAATACATTGTCTAAGAATCGAATGAGGTCTGCAACAAGATTTGAATCTTTCCACTCATCATATTTCTCTAAGTTAAGAGAAGATAAACAACACACGGCAGTCCTGTCTTCTGATGTAGGAAGATGTATTTCATTGCACAAGTTAGAACCATGAATCTTCAATCCCTTGGCTCTCATCGTATGCGGTAACGCACGATTAGCTGTATCAATGAAGTTAAGGTATGGTTCACCTGTACGATAACGCACTTCCAAAATCTGTTGCCACAAACTTCTGGCAGGCATACTTTCACGAACAGTATCTTCATGTGGGTCTTTAAAGTCCCATATCTCATTTCGTTCTACTGCTCGCATGAAGTTATCTGTGATATTGATTGCATGGTGCAAATTTAAGTTCTTACGATTGACATCACCTGTAGGTACTCGCATGTTAAGGAACTCTATCAGGTCGGGGTGTGAGACATCCATATACGCCGCGTAAGAACCTTTACGAGTTCTACCCTGTCGATATGCCGTCATATCTGCGTCTACAGTATGTAAAAACGGCATTGGGCCGGGGGCCTTGTCAGAGATGGCACGAATGTCACTCCAATGTCCACCAACACCACCACCCTTAACAGACAACCATCGTAACTCTGCTGAGTGGTCGATTAGTCCTTCAAGTGAATCAGGTACATAAGTTAAGAAACATGAGATTGGTAACGCCTTTGCTTTAGTGCCAGGCATAGGTGCGTTTGATAATACTGGGGATGCAAACATGAAGTGACCTTTAGACACTGCATCATAGATACGTTGTGCAAGGTCTAAGTCGCCATTACAATATGCAACTGACGCCCGTGCATATGCTTGTTGGGGTGATGCTTCTTGTTCTGTACAATAATAATCTTTTAGAAGTTTATACGCTTGTTCACTTAAATCCTTATCTCTTGTTTTATCTATTCTTATACCAAGGTGGTCATGACCATTGTCTACCTCAGTCTTTGGGAAGGGTAGTATAACTTCTGCAAGACTTTTCATTTTTTGTAATTCTCCATTTATCTAATTTGTGCGTTTCCATGAACTGAAAACAGTTTGTGCTTTTAACCCCTGATGGGAGTTACTATGTATAATACCTAAAATCTCGCCTGACGTTTTGCCAGAGAGAATCATATCGTTTATGTCCTTTTCTTTTATCGTACTTGGCCACAAACATACCTTATATCCCTCTTCTATAAACTTTTCAATTTGTTTACAAATTTCTGGATTTCTAGGTTCGTTGTCTGGTACAAGTACTGCTTTATTTTTGAACTGAGGTACACGCAAGTCACTCTGCGCGACTGCAACAGAGTTTTCTAGGAACATAGAATCAAATGGCCCTTCAGTAACATAGATGGTACTGTTAGGGTCAACCTTATTCATCCCAAAGATTTTGGGATATTCTGTGTCCAGAATGATTGTAATGTACTTCTGCTTTTCGTCACCAAATGATCTACCTTGAAAGGCAAATATTTGTCCGTTCTCCTTACGAAAGGGGATAATCATTCTAGGATGATCTCCGTCCAATACAGGGAACTTATTGTGGACTTGGGTGTTGACGAACTCATAAAACTTAGGACTGAAATATATATCATTCCAAGCATCTCTAGGCAGTGATCTTTCCTCTAAAAACGCAATAGCTGGATGATTATTTTTCAATTCTGCAAAAGTTTTTAAATCACCTAATCTAGATTTAAATTTAGGTGCTGTAAAATCAAATACAGGTTTGGGTGTCTTGTATGCACCCTTATATGGAGTACCATTAGTACCCTCTTTGTAGCGTTCCATCACATACTCTTTGTATAGATTTGAATCTACATACTCAATGAGTTTAGCAACAGTTGTGCCCATAGAACAGTTATGACATTTAAAGAACAAATCCTGCTTCTGAGCGTAAACAAAACCACGAGCTTTGTTCTTCTTTTTACTAGAATCCCCACAGTACGGGCAAGAGAAGTTCCACAAGTTATTATTTTTCTTGGAGAAGTTTCTGAGGCGTGAACCGATAAGGGAGACATATTTGGTATCAATGTAATTCATATGACTATGATACACTAAAGACACCACCTTGTCAAGAGATTTTACATCATTGCAGGAAGAATTTCTGTAAGTGCAAAACCACACACAATGGAACCGCCGATAATGACATAACGCCACTTCTCAAGCACCCCAACTCTGGTGGATAGTTCATCACGCAAGGTCTTGAAGTAAGCGTCTGCGGTTTGATTGTGTTGATTCATTGCGTCTACTAAACGCCTTTCCATATCCAGAATACACTGTTGATTGTCTTTTGCATTAGTGGATATACGGGAGTGTAACTCTTGTACTGTGTGTTTAAAGTCGTTTTCTTGTTGTTCTAATTGGTCTTCCTGACGCATTAATTTTTCCTCATGGACTGCCATGATCGTATGCAAAGCTTGTGATACATCAGCTATCTTCTCTATAGCAGAATCTAACCTGAGATGTATATGTTTCATCTCAGTGACTTCTCTTTTCAGAAGTGCTACTTCTGTATCTAGACTTTTAACTGTTGCCATTTTGCATGTTCTTTATCCGATCTTGCATTTCTACCATCTTAACTTCTTGTCGCCAAAGACGAGCTTCTAACTCATCCATCTTCTTAGTAACAGATGGATACTTCTTTCTCCAAGCATCTTCGGGTTGTCTTAACCATTTCCAGTTATATTTATCAACTAAGTAATCTACAAACTGATCTATTTTTCCGTAACACCAAATACCCATGTGGGTATCTTTGAAATATGCAAGGAATGCTGCACCAAGCAATGCGCCAATTATACTGGTATAAATCCAGAGTGTACTATCAAATATTTCCATCATCGTCCAAGCGTCCACTTAACATAGTTCTGTATACCATGATCTTTGATACCATCTAAGGCATCACTTCTCCAACCTCTCCACCTGTCCTTAATCATTTGCCATAATGTTAGTGTTCTTATGTTACCATAAAAATTAATGTATGTCAAGAGGCCATGGTGTTTATATCCCATTAAAAATAATGGTACTTTTGTTACAACATCATTGTTGTTCACAACTCTGTGATGTGGGGTTTTAATGTTCTTAACGAAACTCCGAGTACCAACACGGGGAGAACCAAATGTAGTTAGTAGTTCTACATCTTCCATTTCTTCAAACCTTGAACATGCAATAGTTGCCATAGCAGCACCTAATGAATGTCCAGTGATGTAGAATTTCTTTCTAGAGTGTTTACTTCTATGTGATACTAGTTGGGCATATAACTTATTTAGTTCACCAGCAAATCCAGAATGGACTAAACCATGTGTCATGGAGAAACGGGGTATTGCATTCAAGTCTGCTATAAGGTCAGATAGTTCATTTGGTTCTGTTCCTCTGAAACAAAGAATATACTCATTCTTATTCCATACTGCATGACATTGTGCGCCATCTCTACTGAAGTACTTATGAGTGTACCCCATTTCTTTACACTTTACTTTTGCCTGTTTACCATCTAGGTATGCATTAGCTGCCAGTTGCGACATTAGATGTATCATCACTTTCTCCTTTAGTTGTTACTGCCTTCTCATAGTATAGAATAATCTGTTTTTGTTGTTCTATATATCGTCTTAACTCTGCAATATTTTTTGATAAGTTCTCGTAGTCCTTTACAGATATAGCAATGTATGAATCTATTCCGTTCTTAGCTTCGAATTCTCTTTTGAATTCTTCTAAATTCTTGTCTGGTGATACAACATGGATAGTTATATCATTCAACTGTACTGTCTTAGGATGTGCTACAATAGGAATCTGTCTCTCAACAACCTTCGTAACAGTTACAATTTTGGGTTCTGGGATTAGTGATGAACAGCTAGTCAGCAGTACTGCTGCTGTCAGAACTAGTAATAGACACAAGGTCGTCCCATAGTTTGTCTGTCGCATTTTGCATCCTCTTTTCAATTAAGCCAGGCTTCTTATTAGCTAGCAGAGTCAGATTGTGTTTGTTAAGGGTTGTTCTAAGTTGATCCCCATACTTCTCTGAAGTCTGCAAGTCCAAAGCAAGTTGATTCGTTAATTGATTCAATCTTGCAGTGTCCTCACCCATCTGTTTGATAGTCGCTTGGTTTGTTTCATTAGCAACTTCTAGTTTTGCGTTGTTCTCACGCAAACTTGCAATTGTATTTTGGGTGGTGTCATAATAGTACTTAGCACCATATGCTGCACCACCCAATAAACCAACTACAATAAGAATTGCATATAGTTTAAACATTACTCAGCCTTCCACATTGTCCAAATACCATACGCTACTGTTAGTCCAGCAACTAGTTTGGCAAGTGGAGCAACAAAAAGAACCAACAGTCCAAGTGCAACACATACACCTCCATCCATTGTTGTTCTTTCCTTCAGTCGTTTATAAATCCATGCTCTCATAATTTTCCTCCTTAAAATTTAAGTTTCTGATCACTAGTTTTAAAGTCTTTCTTTCGCATTACAGTCTTTGCAATTAAGTCCAGTTCTTTACCATCCCATTTCAATACAAACGGCATGTTAACATCCGTCTGCATATCATTTAGGACTGCTTCAGCATCTGGGCCAAGTTGTGCAATCTTTTTACCATGCGTCTTACGAGACTGTTTGAACATACGAATAAGTTCTGCTACAGTGATCTGCTTCTTATTTCTTTCATCATTCACCCTATCTAAGAAGTGTCTGGTAAATTCAACATCAATACCCACACTCTTATATAGTCTATCTGCATACTTCTCAACACCATCTAAATCTTGTTTAGTAATCTGTTGTTCTGATAACGACTTAAACTGGTTGAAACTTTTCATGTTACTTTACCTTAGACATTGCAAAACTAGCAATCTTCATAAAGTCGGCTTTGCTTCCGTTTATAAGTTTACTTATTTTATCTTTGTTAGATTTACTTACCGCATCAAAAACCTGTGTTACAGCAGATGCAGTATATAAGTCAACTTTCATAGAACCATCTTTAAACTTAATAGACTTGTTCTGTTTGTTTTTTACAATGTTCTTTAAAACATCCACGTTGTCTTCAGCAAGAAGATATTCGTGTTCTCTGTTAAGAGTGTTTTCTTGTACTTTTGCGGCAAGTTTAGATTGAGCTCTTGCTTCTCTTTTTGCCTTCAACTCACTCATACGACTGTAGAACCCTCTTGCTCCTTTAGTTCTAGCATCATATGGTGACTTTTCTTTCTTCTTTTTCTTTAAGTCTTTCTGATAACGTACATCTGGTGGCATTGAAACTCCACCACCACCACTATTGTTAGCTGGTGCATCTTCGTTCTTGATACCCAATAATGGGTCATCATAAAACTTCTTCATTATTTTATTGAATTCTAATGGCATTATAAATCTCCTATGTCCAATTCCTTTATATCCTCAGAAGATATAAAAATCTTCTGTTTTGTTCTATTGTGAATCACAGCAAATACATCTATGCCTAGGATAGTGTCGGCTGGTGGTGTATCCTCAAATACTTCAACTTCATCTCCCTCAAGAGCGTCAAAGTCTTCCTGATCTTCATCTGTTATAATAACATCCTGTGTTAGTGTATAAATTCCTTTCGACAACTTACCATTGTCTAGAGTAACTTCTTCTACAATAGTGTTATCAAGTTCAATATTATTCTCTGATAAGTATTTAATGAATTCTTTCTCAAATACTTGAGGGTCTTCAATGTGTTCCTTAAATGTGTCTTTCAACAAAAATAGTGCAGCCGCATACGTTCCTACTCTGGAGCGTAAGCCGGGCACTTTCAGAAATATTTTCTTGATGTTAAATACGAGTTTGTGCAGTATAGTATACGCACTTTGTTCACTTGCTTTATAAAGTTTTTTGTCTGTCCTGTTACCCTTCTCATCAATGATACCCATCTTAAAGGCATCAGTCTTGTTAAATGGCTGTGTTAACAGTTTAACAAAACGATAAGTGACAAACATGTCTATTGCTCTACCCATTATAGTTTCCTTAGAACTTCTTTGATGTGAACATCTTCATGGATGTCCATTAGTTCTGTCTCAGTCAACATACCTAGAAATGCCATAAAGGTTTTCAGAGTTGGCCAGTAGACAGGTTCTATCTTAAATATTAGTAAGGTAGCACCAGCATCAGTACCGAATATATTACTAATGACAATCATGTGATTCAGTATCAGGCGTTCCTTTAGTTCACCACCTTCGTGATACTTCCTAAACAAACGCTTTAGATACTTGAATCGTTTCATATCATCTTCGAATTCGGGTTCACCTTCACACTGTGGATTGTTGTAATGTCGCATAGCGAACATTCTAACATTATCGTTAGTAATCTTTTCAAACATAATATGTTAACCAGTTAAACGATTTTGGTTTTTACGAAATGTGTTCCATTAGTTATAACGTGTTCAATCTCTAAAGAAAGACCACCTTCAACTTTGTGGGAAATACCATCATCATTGATGTCATCTCCATTTCCATCTTTACCGAATCGTCCACCATACTGCGTCATTGGCATTGATTGTTTACCTGCCTCAGACAAAGTGACATCACCAAAAGTAAGTCCCAACTTTTCTAGTCGATCTCTTACTATATTCAAAGCGTGTTCTGGCATCAGATATTCCATCTGACCCATTGCACCTAAGAATGAATTGATTCTATCAATTGTCTTGGGGTTAGCAATATCATTAACTCCATCATCACCAGATTTAAGGTGAGCAGCCATTTGATGGTCTTGATATGACTCATTGAACTTGCTAAAGTTTTTCATTTAAGTTTATTCCTTTTTGACGTAGAAACTTTTGTAGTTTCTTCAACTTCAAAGTCCTCTACATTTGCATTAGGATTAACCGATAAAATTTCTTGAAGTGTTCCATTAGATTCGCTTTGATGCTCATCCCATGTTACAATTTTCTTCGTTGTCGGCATCCCATTTGCGCCCATACGTTCAGACATAATAATCTCCTTTATGCTACTGCACAACCAACATTTGATATAACTAACCAACTGCTGTTTGTAAACAGACAAGTTACTGTATCACCTACATCTTGGAATGTGATAGTTGTTGCACCAGTAAGTGCAGCAGGGGTAACAACAGAGTTTCCACCATCAGTAATCATGGTAAGAATTTTAATCTGTCCATTGGTTCCGTTTGCCATTGACCCAGCATGAGTACCAGCAGTGGTGTTGATATGCGTGATGGATTCCGCAACTGAAATTACTTCGGTTCTTCCATCACATAAATGAACTGTGTCATCCAATGCAATATATGTTGGAATGTTATTGAAAAAGTTTGCAACTGTTAACTTCTTGTTAACTGGGTTGCCACTTGGATCATCAATAACGTGTAATAAATCTTCTGCGGCAATGCCTGCACCAAGATCAGCTAGAGCAGTGATTTTCTTATCTGCCATTTTTATTCTCCTGTTTAATTGTTAAAACCCTCAACTCAACACCGCATTAACTGCGACATTATCGTCTTGCGAGGGAATGCTACTGTCGGGACTCGACTCGCTTAATAGGTTTAGGAACGCATCACATTGTTGGATTGCACCATTTAAGGCATTACCCTGTGAAACTACCTGTACCTTCATTTTCTCCAATTCATTCAGACGATCTTGAATCTTCTCAAGATCGTCTTTCAGAACTGATTTCCTACTTTCAATTTCACTAACACTTAGTGTCTTTTCATTCTTTTTCATAATCACCTTTAATTACTTACATACTTATTTATACTACGCTGCGGTTACTGTTAGCGACTTCTGTGCAACAGCGGTTGTTGCCAATATTGCAGCAGTACCTACTAAGGTTGAAGTTGCTTGTTGAGCAAGTCCTGTACCAGCCAATAAGATGTCTGGAGCAGCTTCATAACCAGTACCAGCGGCATTGACAGCAAGTGACGCAACTGCAAGTGTTAAGTTGAATGTTGCATTAGCACCAGAACCAGCACTTACTGATTGTTGGCCAATACCAGTAACACCACCAGCGATTGCAGAGTAGACGCCTGGAGCAGCAGCCTTAGGTGCTACTGTTAATACTGCACCACCAGCTACAGTTAGGATTGTTAGTACTGCGGTAGTACCCGTACCAAATCCGTTTGCAATAGTAATTTCTTGTCCAGCAGAGTATCCTGTACCACCAGCAACAACTGTTGCGCTGAATACTTTTGCAACCAAGGTGTTAACTGTACCAGCAGTTAAAAATGCGGTATTAGTATCCACAGTAGCAGTTGGGAAGGTTGTAGAACCAGTAGTTGCAGCTGCAATCGTGATTGAACCTAACTTATCAAGGTTAGCAGAAGTAATACTACCACTATTCAATGCAAGTGCGGTCGCAGATGGCGAACCACCACCAATTTTCAGTATATCATTTGTAGAAACAGTTTGTGACGCTTTAGTAAAGCGTATCGTGTTTGTTCCCGAACCAGCTGAGTAGTCTAGTGTATAATCACCATCACCATCAGTAGATTGGTTGCCATTGTCAACTGTCAATCGTGGCACGCCTGCAACAATAACTTTCTCGTTGAATACTGCATCAACTGTAATAGTTCTTGATCCATTGACTAAAGCAGAAGTGATAAAAAACACTTCTGTGACATCGGGGGCATTTAGTCTACTACTTAATCCACCAATAGCACAAATGACTTCTTCAAGTCCTTTACCATTTAATTGTGTCCAACCACCAGCAGTGGCAAACACTTTTCTTTTTTGTACAGCAGTAAGCCATTTAGGTTTTGCTTCATCTGCATCTCTTGTTCCCCATAGGGCCATAATCGTTCTCCTTTAAGATTTTACTCTTCTATTTATCTAAATCCAATTCTCTTCAATTGAGAAATGGTGTTGTTGGGGGATGTATGATGAATCCCAATACCGCCGGCGTTCTCCCATTCTTTGATATTTTTGATATAATCATCAATCAATATGTTAGGTTGATTACCAGTTGTGGCATATCTTTGCTTGTCTGCTCTCTTTACGAGATTAACTCTACCAGTAGGTTTGGCGTTTTTGGACAACCAAGCCTTCTTGCCAGGCCTACTGTTCCCATCATTACTAGAGTATGCAGATAAAATGTTTGCTTTATATTTGTTAATAAACTTCCACATCTTTTCGCTGCCGGGCATCCAAGGTAAGGTATGCCAAAAATCTTTCATACCTCGTATGTCTTCCCAGCGCTGTTCTTTTTCAACTTTATCAAATTGTTTACCAGTAAGGTTCTTATACCCACCTAGTAAATCAACAATAACCATATCCATGTCACAGTAAATGTCTGGCAACTCTTTTTCTGAAATTTGTGTGAGTTCCACAAGACGTTTCATGTTTAATCCTTTTCTTTGACATTTACATCGACTTTAGACATTGGCTGTCCTGTCATCGTTGTTCCATCTTTATCTTCAACACATGCACCTTCATGGGCTTCTTTACCGCAATCTTCACACATGACTTTTTTCTTTCCATCAGACTTATCAGCAGCTTCGCCCCACATGGTACTGATTGCACTAGAATATCTTTGCATAATCATCGACTTCTGCATGTCATCACTACTGTAGTCAGCATTACCTTCATCTAATGACTCTGTACCTTCAGTGTCAGCAGACTCATCTACTTGATAATCTTCTACCTTATACTTCTTGCCAGAAACTACAAAGGTCTTTTCACCCTTTTCTTTTGCAGCATTAAGTGCGCCAGTGAATGCATTACCTTCTTTTTTGGCGATTGACTTAGAGATTGCCTTACGCTTCTTGTGTAAGAACTCATCAGAACTATCAGTGTCACCATCGTTGTCGATGTCTTTGTCTTTGCGGTCATCAAACTTCTTTTTAACTGCTTTAGGTTGAACTGCGTCCAAGCCTTCACCATCGTCAGACTTATTGTTTTTATTTGTTTCTTCCAGTGAAGCCATGCTAAGTGCGTTAGCTACAGCACTCTCAAGACTTTCTGGTTTTGTTGTGAGATACTTAGCCATTTTAATCTTCCTTATTATTTAATTTATTAAGTGTTTGTTTTGCTTTTGCAATTTGCAACTGCAACTGAGCAATACGAGTGATTTTACGATCATCTTGATTTTGTTCAGCGTCTTCATGTTTAGCACCTTTGTTGTTAAACATACCCAGAGAAATAGTAGATTCTTCAAATTCTTCAGAACCCCATCCTTCTACGATCTTTTTCTTAGCAAAATAGTCTGCTATTGCTTGTGCAGTATTAAAAGACTTTTGTCCCTTTACACCTGTAATAGATGCGAAGAAACTATCTGAACCACCATCAAAGTCAGCAGTTCCTATTTCCTTACCTTTGAGCATGATTTTGATATCATCACCTTTTTTGACTATCTTGTATTCTCCCTTACCAGCAAGAACTTTTTCGTCAAGTGGCAGAGAGTGTTGTCCAGATTTCCGAACCTTCTCTGCATCCTTCATAGTCTTGTAAGGTTTGCCTACGTTTACAAACTTACCTTTAGTCATAACCTGTACTTGGAAACCTGAGTCACCGAGTTTATCAACACCTAAATTCTTACGAATTTTGTCTTGATTGCGATTACCCAAATCAATGATACGAATTGTGCCTTCTTTAGATGCTTCATCCATCTCAGAATCTTTCATTATAGAACCATCGGGCATTCTGTGATGTCCAGCTGGTACTTCATCTTTCTTAGAATTCATTTTACCATATGATTCATTCATTGAATCCCAATAAGAGGCGACATCCTGTTCTGTACCATGTCTTTTAACGAAGTCTTTCTTTGAAATTTTGTCATCCATACCATGAGTATATGCTTTGATAAAATCTTTCTTTGACAATTCTTTAGCAGTGCGTTTCTTATCATCTGCACGTTTGTCTTCATTAACATCATCCACAGACTCTTTGTACATGTTTAACTCAAACGAAGTACCAGTGTTGTAAACCTGTACTTGAATGCCTTTACCATTCTTACCCTTTAATCGGTATGAGTTGGTTTTACCATTCTTTGGTTTAGCTGGGCCCATTGCAACCTTATCGTCAATTTCATTTGGGTCGATTTCGATTCCAAATTTCTTCTTTGCGTATTCATATGAATGTTGCATAGCACCAGAGAATGTTTTGTGGTACAAGTCATACTTCTCATCTAATGATTCAGTACCTTCTTCAAATGATTCATTCTTTTGCCCTTCACTTACTTTTCTATCAACCTGTTCCCAAATATCATTTACCTTACTAAGAAGTGCCGACATCTTCTTCATCTCTGAGTCAACCTTAACAGTTAAGTTAATAGTTTTGTTAAGAGCACTGCCTGGCTTTAAAACTTTCATTAGTGTATTTAAAGATTTGTCAGTATCCTTCCACGGAAAAGACAAAGTAACATCTTCATCTAATGATTCAGTACCCTCTTCAACTGATTCATATGTCAATCCGTCTACCAATGAATTGATTGTTTTGAAATCAAGTTTCATTATCTTTGCAATTTCTTTAGCAGACTTACCCATCTTAATGTGGTGATGAAGTTCTTTCATCCTACCTTCTTGCATATCAACATCTTCGTTCTGTTTCTTCAGAACTGCGGCAACTTTAGGATTATCAGACAACCCACTCTTAATCTTTTCGATAGCATCAACTGCACCCGACATATTATTGCCAGCATATCGCTTATCTGAAGCGATACCAATTGCCATCTTAATTTCCTTTGCAGAGAATCCTTCACGGACTTGCTCTAGAGCCTCATTCATGCTCATACCATATCTTGTCATTTTACTTTTCCTATATTCATGGGTTAATTTTAGCCTTTCATTAAGTCTGTTACTGACTTACCAGACCAAAACTTACAAGACCAATAACCAGCGGTAGTCTTATCCTTCTTTTGATCACAATTGTGTCTAGCACGAAATGCTTTTCTTCTTGCAGGGTCATCACGTTTTATTTCCATATTCGGATCACCAAATTCTACTTTAACGACATTTCCTTTATCGTTTCTTACATAAACTTTGTACTTCTTAACATCACCCTTTGTTGGGTTATTTAGTTCTTTTCCACTCTTATCATCCTTTTCAGTCATTTCACCCCAAGCATTCTGAAGTTGGACTGATTCTCCCCGAACTTGTTTTGCGAGGTCGGCATCTGCCTTTCCCCAAGTTCCAGAAGATTTGGTAACAAAAGAGTTAACTCTTGCAAAGGCCCACTGTTGTGGTGTTGTGCCTGGGCGGTGTCCCGTCTTCCATGCAACCATACCCCTGTCGTATACTTTCTTGAGAATACCATATGGCATACCAGACTTTTCTGCTTTCGTAACAAGTCCTTCAATCTTCTCATCTAATTGAAACTCTTCTTTTGGTACACAGTTAGGAACAGTCTTGCCATTCTTAGTCTTTGTACCAACTTGTTTGTGAGTGTCCCAACAAGGGTCATCCTCACCAAACATCTGCTTGAACTTCTTGGTGTGCTTAGATGGTTTAGTATCTGCATCCTTATCGCCTGGCGCTGGGCCATCTTTGGATTTTGCAAAATGTGCTGCACGTTTCTTCTTAGTCGAAACAGACATCTCATCACCATCAGCATCCTTTGCATAATACTTTGCTGGTTCTGTACCTTTTCTATCTTTAATATCTTTGTCTTGCTTTACGCCTTCGTACAACCGACTGTATGTTCTTGCCAAAGTCCTTCCATCAATACCACTGAATGTTTTTGCAATCTTTGTTGCATAGTATAAAATGTCATGGGAAAGGTCGTTCTCTTTTTTCTTTCTATCAATTACTGTCTTGAGGACTTCTGCGGCCTTCTCATATCCTTTCTTCTTTGTAGTCTTTGAAATGACTTGGCGAATAAGTTCACCTGTAGACATTTCATCCAGTTCATACAACCACTTCTTATGAGTAGTTCCATCTTCTTCTGAGAAGACAAGATAATTAGTACCTCGGCGAATAATCTTACCACTCACACCACTGTATGATTCAGTAACACTATCTCCGATATTCAGTATCTCTCCACGAATATACATATCGCGAGCAACATCTTCTTCAGTGAATGTTTCTGTTCTGGGAACAAAAGACTCACGAACTCCCATGAACTTACGAACATCTTTAAATAGAGACATTCCTTGTCCAAACCCTTTGGGAAGTCCATTCTTGAAAGAATCGTAATCATCAGATATTGCTGCGGCTCTCATCTTAGATGCAGACATACCAGACACACCTTCTGAATCTGGGTCACGTTCACCAGCAGAGATAACTTGAATGTTTTCAAACTCGTAGTATCCGTGTCTACCTTCCATTTTGTTGTACTTCTTGAGCAATCCATCAAACTCTGATACACGATCAGAACCCACAACCATTATTACTGAGGTGTGTCCTTTGTGGTATAATGACACCGCAATCTCAAATACCTGCCTTGACTTATCAACCAAGATATTTCTAGCATGTTTTGGGAACATCTTTTTCATGTATGCGACTTTCTTCACATAGGGAAGAGGGTCTTTCTTTGCATTCTCTGAATGAGACACAAAGACATAATAAGGAGCACCAGCATTATTTGATGACTGTTTTGCAACTGCGTCCAATAACTTTTCGTGTCCTATAGTGGGCGGATTAAATCTACCGAATGTAAAAACACAAGTATCGCCACGAGCTTCCGTAATATCCTTAAAACTTCTCATTTTGCAGTTCCCACTTCTTTAACCTTTTTCAGTCTTTCTAATTCTTTCAGTCTAAGGGAAACCATAAGCTTCTTTGCAATCTTTTTAACTGCTGCACCCTTAGTCTTCATAATCCGATTGTCAAGATTCTGTCTCTGCATTAGAGATAGATTCGCATAATCATTTGCATCCATACCAGCAAACTTTTTAATAATAAGTTGTTTTGCCGCTTTGTTCGCACGTTGTTTTATCTTACCTTCAGGCGCTTTCTTTAATGCGTTTCTTGCCTTCTTAGCCTTAAAGGCAGAAGACTGAGCCATCTTCTTCATTCTTTGACCCATCTTACGTCTTGCCGCAACAGATAATGCCTTACGTTCAGTCAGATTTAATATTAAGTCATCAAATGTTATCATTTATCCCATGCCTTGATTGCAGTAAAGTTGTTAAAACTAAACTCCATTCTGTCTACTAGTTTAACTGCATCTCCAGATACTCTATCAATTGCAACATATCCTTCTGGATTAGTAACTTTGAATCCATTTGCAGTTTTAATAAAGGTATCAGTCAATCCCTTAACACTATTTAGTTTGCTTACAACTCCCATCTTTGCGTCAACCAAGTGTCCTTGGAATGCAATGATGTTCTCTAAATTCTTGGTGTGCTTCTTTACTTCACGAAGATACTCAGTCTGAAGATTAGTGTATTTATCCTTACCCTTATCACTCTTTACTTTGTCTATTTGTTTCTGGATTGCATCAAATACCCACTTCTCGTATCCCTTTGCATGTCCTCTAGGGTCAGTAATCTTTGCGCCTTGACGAACCTTACTATTATTGTACGTCTTTAACTGAGCACCAGCAAGTGTTCCTGAGAATACTTCTTGTAGTTTTAAGAACTTGTTCAATAATGGTGCGTTTATTTTAGCAAAGGTAGAACCAGCAGATGATAGAGATTTAGTAACGGCCGTAGTTTCACTTGCAGTCATTGTCGCCTTACCAGATACGTCCTTATAAGTTGCATCATCCATCCATACAGATGAAGGTGTAGATAGTTTACTAATGTTTGCACCGAAGTTTGCTTTCATTGCTTGCAAGTCACTACCAGCATATGTGGTGTGCCATACGACACCAATCTTAGATGATTTGATTTTCTTACCCAAATCCGATTTAACATCAACTGCATAGACGATAGTGTTTGGTTGGAATGTATAGTAACTATTACCTTCAATACTTGTTGTCTCAACATCTTCAGAAGTGTACATTAAGTCACCCTGTAAAACATCTTTGATACCTAACTTGGAGAATTCTGCAAGTGCAATCTTAAACTTACTATTCAATCCACCAGAGAGTCCATCGTCATCAATCTCTTGTGAAGTCTTGTATAGTTTTGGAGTTGCGTTGAATACTGATTTCTTTGCAACAAAGAACTTGCCATCAGATGGGTCGATACCAGCAAAGATTGCTGGAGCACCATCCCACTTTACTGTCATGTTTACAGATGAACGTGCTTCTCCTGCAAGCATGTCTCTTAGAGAACGAACAAAGTTAATTGCAGCCCTACCGCCAGGCACACCAAAGTTTAGAATCTCATCTTCGATATGTTCTAGGTGAAGGTTCTTTCCACCCTTGTCTTCTGTTATGAATGAATTGAAGTTAATCATTTTATACCTTTAAAGTCGTGAAATCACACATCATTCGGGTGGGATATCCGTCTTTTCCTTGCGTGTCTCTAATGTTAAGTTTAAACTTATAGTATGGTGAACTCATCTCCATATCAATTCTTTTTCCTTTACCTGTCTTACCACCATAGTATACAGTACATGTTCCAACTTTCGCGGCCGCTTTCATTGCTGCTTCATCCATTTTCTTAGATAAAACTTGTCCTTTCATTTTATGAATTACATGATAACCATATCCAATACCGCTTTCTAGTAACTCTTTCATGGCTGAAGAATTAGGACGGGTAGTTACTTTGCCACCATCAGTTTTAACTTCATCATTAAAAATGGTACAGAATCTTTTGTTATCAATACCAAATAAGTCTAATAATTTTTTGCCATCGCTATTTTTAATTTCACCCTTGTCTATTTCTGATTGACGTAATTTAGTTCTAATGCCGACATTGAAGAATGTAGTGGTAGTTTCAAACTTTAGACTTAAAAATATTTTCTCACCATCATCTTTTTCAAGAGTAATATCAGTAACACTATTACCTATATCTTTACCACTACCTTTAGTATTTGTAAGATTTATTTTACCACTAAAGTCTAAAGGTCTTTTAGTATTCTCACCACCTACTACATTTACTTTTAACCATTTAGATTCACTTAATTTGTAGGTTTTATCCAAATCTAAAATGGCATTTAACGTATCCTTATCTTCTACAGCATCAACTCCTTCTGCAAACCATTTGTTCAGAGCAGTTGCAAACTGACTCTCAAATGCATTACCTCTGTTATTGCTACCACGATTACCTTTAGAACCATTACCAAATTTTATACGGATTGTTTTAAGATCAGCTCCAGACTTTATACCACTTACATCATAAGTCGATTTAAGGGTTCTAGATACATTAATATCTTTAGGTTTTTTTAAATCTATATTGATAGGAGTATCATCACCCCTACCTTTAAGATAATTGAATAATTTAATAACATCACCAACACTTTCATGTGGCCAGTCGGCAAGAGTTTTAGATATTTCTTCTTCAGATTTTGGGAAAAAAGTATATGCTTCGCCCAAGTAGTAATGAACTTTTGAGACATGGTTAACTTTTTCAGTCACCATAGGATTAAGCTGTCGATAATACTTCGATACGGGCATTCTTCAATTTCTCCATGTGTACAAATATATATTACTATTCTATTTATAACGAAACGTACTTAGAACTTCATATCATTGAACTTTGCATACCTCGCATGTTGTCCCTTGTCAAAGCCCGGCGTATCGTCTTGGCCACTATCATTAATGTCAGATTGTGCCTCTTGTTCACAATCATACAACTTCATTTTACTTCTGTCAATACCTACTACGAATCTTTTGTTTGTACCTAAATCATTATAACGATTCTTTAACTGTTTAATCATTAACTGATTTAGTCCTTCTAACTCTTCAGTAGAGATTAGTGCAAACATCAAGTCAGCAGTTGCAGGCAAACCAAACGACTCAGAAGTATCTTCTAGTCCAACATCAGAGTTTGCAAAACCACCACGGGTAGTTTGAGTTGCAGACATGATGGGAAGGTTTGTTTCAACAGCAAGTCCACGAAGTTCTTCAGCGATTGCCTTAATATAGAAGTATGAACCCACACTTGCATTACCCTTGAAACGAGATGAACTACAAATATTCAGATAGTCAATAAAGATAATATCTGGCATGAATGATTTCTTTAGTTGTAGTTCTTTAATCAAACTACGAAAGTGTCCAGAGTGAGCAGATGCAGTTGGGTATTCCTTGATAACAAGTCTACCATTAGTCTTAGAGTTAATCTTCTCAACCTTAGACTCAAACATTTTCTTGGGTAGATTGTGCAAATCATCCATAGAGATATTCATCAGGTTAGCATCAATACGTTCTGCAATGCGTTCTTCTGCCATCTCCATAGTAATGTATAATACGTTCTTACCTTGCATCAGTGTTGCTGCAGCCATGTGACACATGAACAATGATTTACCAACACCAGTACCAGCAAGGGCAATGTTCAAGGTTTTGTTTGGAAGTCCACCTTTGGTAATCTTGTTGAAATACTCCAAGTCAAATTCTAGTTTCTCTTCTTTCTTGTGATAGAACTCAAAGCGTTCATCTGCATTTTCAATATAGTCATGTCCAATGTTTTGATCAAAACCTACTGCAAGTGCTTCAGATAGAATGGATGGAATTGCTTCTTGGGTGTGTTCCTTGTCTTTACCCTCAATAATATTGATACCATTAAGAATTGCATTGTATACCGCCTTGTCCTTACAGAACTTTTCAGTGGTATTCACTAACCATTGCATATCAACTTCAGCTTCTTTGAGAGATTCAATAACCTCAACAACCTTCTGAAATTCAGTACCATTCAAATCTTTCCTGTTATCAAGTTCAATAGACAGAGTTTCTTTGGTGGCCATCGACTTGTATTTATCCATGAAGTTGTAAATCTCTTCAAAGATAATGCGGTCAGTTTTGTCTTGAAAGTATTCACCTCTAATGAAAGGTAGCACCCTGCGGGCATAATCCTCATTGAAGATTAAGTTACTAAATATTGTCTTTTCTATTGTCATCATTTGCATCTTTTAATAACCCACTTTTATCTAAATTCTGTTCTATTAATTCATGTAATATATCACCAATCAGATTGAAAAAATCTTCAGTGAAAAATTCCTGTCCGAGTCCATTAGAGTCTAGTAGATTCCACTCAAATTGTAAAGAGGCTGAATCGTTTTCTTCATCTTCATTAATGGTAACTTTACCATACTCGTATACAACACCTTGCCATTTTCCTGCTTTATCTGTAAGCCCTATACCTGTCCAAGTTGAACCCTTGTTTTCTACATAGGTATAATACTCACTCATATCTTTTTTAGACATAATTAATTCTCCAGTTTCTAGATACCATTATACTTGTTTTGTTGATGCTTGTCAAGTGATTTGTTGAATATAGAATAAAAAACCCCTTGAAGTTTTCTTCAAGAGGTTTCTGTTGGTTGTGCAGTTATGCATCTGTACTAGGTGGTTCATCCTCTGGGATGTCCTCAACTTCTGGTACAAATTGTCCATACTTGAACTCTTTACCAGCGGCAACATCAAGTTGCTGCATTACTTCATCTGTAAAGTATTTCTCTGGATTGTTATTGATAGTCTTACCAAAAGTTTTTGTACCATCAGGAAGAACAACTCTAGTTGATACAGCAGTGAAGATACCATACTTTAAAGCCAGTTCTAGCAGTCCATAATACCTGTCTAACCCACGTTCATACATCAGACGTACATCAACCATCTTATGCTCTATGGTCAAACGAGATTTAGCATTCTTACAGTGAATAATGTTACCAACAACAGCAGTTCCATCCTTTTCTTTCTTCTTAGAAAGATATACGATAGATGATGCCGCATACTTCAGTCCAGAACCACCACCCATTTCTTTAGTGGGGAACATAGAACCAACTACATCGTATGTATGATTAGTAACAAGCATAGGTACTTTTGCTTTACCTAGTTTCAGTGTCAGTACACGAAAGGTAGCCTTGACTATCTGTGCCCGAGTCATATCTTTGGTTTCTTTACCCTCAGCAGTATCTTCTACTTCTTTTGTTGTAGATAACATACCAAGTGAATCAAGACATAACATCATAGGAGCACGTTGTCCTTCTGGTGTTTCCAAGTACTTATTTAGACAGTTCAATGACTGTGTTCTAAATTCCTGTACTGTGGTTACTGGAAGAATAACCATTCTCTTTGTGTCGATACCCTTATCAATTATCATCTGTTGAGTAATAGCAGATTCAGACTCAAAATACAACACACCAGCTTCTGGGTTTGCATCAAGGAATGACTTAACCATGCCTAGAATAAAGAACGTCTTACCTGTGGCACTCTCGCCTGCAATAGCCGTGATCTTGTTTGAAGCAAGTCCACCATAGATACTACCAGATAATAATGCATTGAATATGTAAGAACCAGTGTCAATAAACGAATCTACATCCCCTGCCTCAACACCTTCACTTACTAATGCAGCGTATTCATTGCCCGCTGTCTTGGCAATATCTTTCAAAAAATCCAATTATAAATCTCCTTCATTTCTGTTTTCAGAACGAAACGAATCAAACCCATCAGGATAACGGGATTCAAGTTTCTCTGTGTTCATATATATGACTTCCTCAATATTGGTATCAAGAGCAATACATGCCTGAACAAGATACCACATGATATCACCTAACTCCCGTTTGGCGTGCCATACTGTATGTTCATCCATAGGTTTCCCTTGGAATAAACACTTCTTAACGATCTCAGTAAACTCACCCGATTCTGCACTCAAACCCATTGCAGCTGTGATTAGACGTTCTGGTGGAACACCAAACTCATCAATTACATCTAAGGCATCACCAAACGCATCTGGGTCTTTAGACTCATCACTAGTAACCTCATCAACAAAATGTTGATAGTCCAGTAATAAATTTGTGTCAGTCATATCGTATCTCCTTCAAATTTCAATTCAATGTATATTATACCACGTTATACTCGTTGTGTCAAGAGAGAATAATACTCTTTTGTGGAGTCTGGATTCCAGTAGTCTGTGTCAACCACCCCGTTGCTATTTCAGGCATTGTCTCTACAACAAATGTTACACCACTCTTGTTAAACTCTAGAAGAGAATCAACCTTCACTCCCGTCATACAGACACCATCAACTAGTGCCACACCTTGTTCATTAACTTGCACTAAACGAGGTCGTTCTATAGTGTAACTGGTATCATCAACTGAGATGAGTCGGCCTATTACTTCAGCTCCGTTCATAAGCACTAAAGTCACTACTTTGTTTTCCATATTTTCCATCATATTTTCCTATGTGATTGGAGAAGTAATACACTTCTCATTAGTTATAAACAGTATACAGTATAAACTGGGTGTTGTCAACAAGTTTTGCGTTATTGATTTATTCATTTTACTGCCATTGCTCCTACGAACATATGATTTCTCCAAAAAGGTTGGACATCCACAAACCCAGCAGCATACAACATGTTACTTAATTCATTCCAAGTGTTTGGTTTCATCATATGCCGTAATGTTCTTTCTTTGTCCATAATATCTTCTGTATCAAAAGACTGTCTCTTATAATCATAATAGTTGAATGTAAGCATATCTTGGAATACTGCATTCTCACAGATTGTCTTTTCTGAAAAGATAAAGGCCCCACCATCATTTAACCCATCATATATGGTTTTTAAAACTGTAAGTCTATCTCTTTTTGGCATAAATTGTAAAGTAAAGATAGACGTTACAAGAGATGCGTTTTCAATAGTTGTGTTACGAATATCCTCCAATCGAAAATCTACAGAACACCAAGGATGTAATTCGGCTAACAAACCTTTGCGTTCTTCTAAATCATCAAAAAAACCTTCGGCAATTTCAACTCCAATGTAGTTTGCATCACAACAGTGATCTTGGTTAGCCTCCAACATACGTTGTGTTAGTTTACCAGTTGAACACCCAATGTCATATACATTAGTTCCGTCTTCAACAAAGTAACGGGACATTGCAATTACATCTTCTAGAAGATTACCATAGCCACGAATACTCTTTTCGATGTGTTCATCAAAACCTTCTTCTCTGTGTGCAAATGTAAAATCAGCCATTATACTTCTCCAATACTTTTTCATAAACGGATGTTGCAATTGCCTTCATCATAAGAGGGGGCACCATCCTACCAATTCGTTCTGCCTTCTGATTCCACTTACCTGTAAGTTTGAAATCATCTGGTAGAGACATAATTCTTTTCAATTCACCTAGTGTTAACTTTCTTGGTTCAATCCAATGGAATGCCCCAGCAGTTGTATCTGCACTACCCATTGCAGTCAGAGTTGGAGCTGGTGCGTATTGTGACACACGTTTCAGATTGAAGTGATGTCCTTTAGGATGATAATCACCACCAGTGAGAACTTTCTCTGGGTCAATTGGCATCTTACTTCCTGTCTGTTTCCAGTATGCAGTATTAGTAAACTTCTCTGTTAGATACTTCACCTCTTCTGCATCATATTCCAAACCAACCATCACATCCTTGACAGGTATAACTATATTACTTGGGTCTGGGAATAGTGTTGATAGTGACATAAAGTTTAATCCAATAGAAGATAAAACGTCTTGTCTAACTGCAATAAAAATAACCCTTGATCTAGTTTGTGAAACACCATAGTATCGACTATCTAAAACTTGGGCGCACACCTCATATCCAATCTCTTCAAATGTATTAAGAATTTTGTTGAAATATGTCTTGGCCTCACCTATAGTCAATCCTTTTACATTCTCTGCAATAATTACTTTAGGTTTAATTTCTTCAGCAATACGCAAGAACTCAAAGAACAAGTCTTCAATGTTTTCTACTGTCTTCCCGTCAGAATAGTTTTTAGTTTGATTCCAACCATCAGAATGTTTACCACTTACCTTTTCGATTGTAACATTACCAAACAAGTCTATACGTTCTTCTTCATGTATATTGTGTGACAATTTCCCTGCGACACTAAATGCAGAACATGGGGGTGACCCATCAAGTATGTCTAACTCACCAACACCAATACCAGCTGCATCAAGGAAATCTTTACCAGACAGTTCCTTGATATCGTCTGGTAATATTACAGTGTCAGGATAGTTCTCAGCATATGTGTTCCGCCCCTCCAGCACGAACTCATTTGCCACAAGGACTTTACCCCCTGCAAGTTTATAACCACAGGATGAACCGCCCCCACCAGAAAATGTTGATATCACAGTAAATTTGTTTTGTGCAGACGCATCATATACGTCTTGTAGGTTATAAGGTACATATTTCATACAAAAAACTCCTCTAAAGTGTCCTTACTATTTAGCGTGTTCCAATCTCTACATATGTCCATTATTCTACTCCTGTTCTTAAAGTTTACTGTCGGATCATCTATCAATGATTCGAATAACTCTATTATACCAGAATCTATCTGTAAATTCAAGTGGTTTTTCACTTTTCCTATCAATTTAAATTCATCAAACGCATTCCTTACATGGTGCTTCTGAAAGGGTTTATTCAATTCATCCCAACTCTTACTATAGAAAAACTTCTTAACACTATCCGTTAAGTATGGTGTAATGAACTTTTTGTTATGTGAGTCTGAAACTTTTCGATGCTGCAAATAGCCAGCACAATTCTCAGGCAGAAAATAATTATCTCTAAACTTGTCAAACAATTCTTGTGTGTGTTTAAAATGCATCATTGCTTTTTTACTGAGACCATAATACCCATCAGCTGCCCAGCCCGACAAAACTTCCGTTTCCTCTATTTGACCATACGCATATAGAAATGGATATACACACTCAAAATGGGTCTTCTTTCTAGAGCCCAATTTTACTAGTCTATGGAAATCTTCAACCAGATTATTAGTTGGAACTTTGATGCCTGTAAATTCCCACTTACAAATTTCAGCAATCTCTTTTGCCTTTATGTAGTCATATGACTCATGCGTATCTAAGCAAAAGCTATATGCGTGAATTATTTTACCTAATCTTTGTGCAGCGAATGCTACTGAAATTGAGTCAGCACCGCCAGAAAGCAGCACTGCACATTTGTCAGAATCAGATACTTTACTAATTTCATTTTCTAACAGTTTGTCAATCATATATCAAGACGTTCCCATGGCTTCCCATCAATACCAACAAGATCAATCTCTTTAGCAGTACCTTCATCATTATTAATTCTTTCTACATCTTGAGCAAAGAAACCATTAAAAGTTAAAGGAAATCTTCCCTTACTTCTTGTTTCAACTTCAGATATTGGCATATCAATATAATATGAAACCCATTTATTAAACATAGGTTCCATACGATCAAATTCTTCACATATTTCTTTACGTTTAATATCAAGAGTTTTAGGATTGGGTTCATCAACCCAAGTCGTGAGATATACCTTTTGAAAACTATTCTTTACACTTAAAGTCATTCCATCCCAAAAAAAGTTTTTCAATGCAGTAAACTTTCGAGCATAACCAAAAGATGTAGTCTTTTCGTTCTTCATACCCTCAAATGGTAGATTTAATCTTGTGGCTTCTTTCTTTGCTCGACTTGTACTCAATGCTTTCATAGTAGACCAACGAGAGATGTGTTCTTTACGAAGCGTTTTTAAGATAGGTTCGTGCCATTTGGGTTTGCTACGACATATTAGTTCAAGGTATTTGAGGATTGCCTCATCAGTATCTACAATGAGGTTACTAACAACAGCATTAACTACAGACTTTAAGATAGTAGTTTTGGAATTTGCAACCGCTGGTGCATTGTGTTCTTCATCATCATTAGAATTACATTTGAAAACCTCAAGCTTCATTTCTGTATCATACTCAACTATATCATAAATTGCAGTTTCCCAACTAAGCCTGTCTTGAGCAGCATTTCTTCCATAACCAACTATTCCTTTAAACATTTTAGGATCATCTTTATCTACAATAATTGCTTGTGGTGGTTTTGTATACAAAAACCCTACATTTGAATAAGAGTTCTCTATTCCATCAACACGTTCTTCACCAGAATCTTCTTCACGAATTTGTTCTGAAATTTTGAATGACACTTTAGAACGATTTAATACAAGACGTTTCTTAAATGTAATGCCGGGGAACAATGGTTTCCCATCAGTTCCTAATTGCATATAGTACATTTCTGGTGGACATTCTCTAAGCGACCTATCTAGGTCAAACTGTATTTTAGTCATATTTTCCTCCTTATTGGTTATGACAAGGTAGTAATATACTACCTTCTTGGTAATAAAAGAAATATTCAATTATTACAGTTATTATACTACTTTTTAGCGCCCCTGTCAAGAGGTTTATCCAAAAAAGTCTTCTAATGTTGTTTGTGTTCCATAAGAACGATCTATATCCCATCCAATCTGATTCATAATAAAAGTCAAAGGTTCTACGAAGGCCTTGGCATACTGCGTATCATAATCTATATAACGATGAATATCAAACTCTGGTGGAAGTTTAGTTATAAAGGATATAACATTTGATGACATAGGATTAGGAGTTCTCAAGTGAATGAACTTAATCTTTTCTCCGCCTTTGATAAGAGGATACTTGTGTGTCAGTTTATTCTTCTTGGCAAAATGATTGTATAGCAGACTTCCACGACAGTGCATGGGAACACCCTTCAGAAAAATACTGGAACTACTACTCCATTTATCAAGTCCATTAACAGAACGAGGAAATGCAATGTCTTCTACTGGTAACTTCATAAACTCTTCTCTGAAGTCAATGATGAAATCGTTCACATCTTGTTCTGTACCAGACATGATAATCTTTAGACACTCTTTAAGTTTACTACGACAAGGTGCTGGTGTACTACTTTTGACCGCCTCCACGCCCATTATTTTGAGTTTAGGTTCTTGGTAACGTACACCTTCCATATCCCATACATTTAAGATGTACCGCTTCTTTGCAGTCCAGATACCTTTGTCGGCAATTGCCTCCCGTCCCATTTCCATCTTCTGGCGATAGGCATTTACATATGTAGCAAGGTCTTGATAACATGAATCAATAAAAGGTTCGATTTTCTCTTTAGCAATCTTATCAAGGAAGTCAACCACCCTGAGTCGATATGAATCCTCTGACTCAGCATCTCTCTTCGTAAGCACCTTACTAACAAGTTCATCAAACCTAATGTACACCGAATCTGTATCTGATGCAATGACATAATCCACTCCTTCACTTTTCAGCAGTTTATTCAAGTAACCATTCAGTGCCTTTTCAATCCACCGAATAGCTAGTTGGCCAGAAGTTGTAATACCTTCTGCAATCTTTAAATCATAATACCTAAACCATTCATTACCAATCGCACCATAAGCAGAGTTCAAGGAAATCTTTCGTGCCATCTGGATGTTCTTAAAACGAGATACATCGTTTAGGTACTTAGAGTCTTTAGTATCTTCATATTGTTGTTGAGCAACCAACATCTTCTTTTTATAGATAGTACGATCATTGTACATCTCTTGCATTATCTCAGGTAAGAACCCTTGTTTCTTTGTTCTGAACAATGCACCATTTGGTGTCCGAGTAACTTGTGCGGCTGGTAACATAGACAAGTCTATCTTTTTTTCCAACATGTCATCAATAGTATTGTCGTTGTAAGGCATAGACTGAGGCATCAACATCTCTGGTGAAATATTGTATTGCATAATCAGGTGAGGATACAGTGAGTTCAAGTCAAAAGACATTACCCATTTATGCTGTCCAACCTGTGGGTCTTTGACATATGCACCAACATATTTCTCACCCTTAGATTCGCTTCTTGGTTTTGTTGGGATAACAATCTTCTTTCGTAGAAGATGGTTGTAAATCAACACATCCCAATACTTAACTGAAGTGAATGCATCAGACATATTAACCTTAGCCTCATACGTCATAGTAAGAAGTAAGTCAATCAACTTCATTTTAGAGTCGAGTCTATCAACCAATTCAACGTCCATAATGTTGTAGTCAATAAAAGATTGATAGTCTTTCTGATACCAATCACTGAATGTATCGTAGGGATTTTCATCCTTACGTTGTCCAAGTTCGACATGAGCAATGTGGTCAAGACGATACGACTCTTGGTTTGTGTATGTGAATTTCTTGTACAGTTGTAGGTAGTCAAGATTATTGACACCTAAGATTTCAAACATTTCTGTCTTCTTACCAAACCCACTGTTCACCATGCGTGACTGAACAACACCCCAAGGAGATAGACGTTTGACAGCCTCTTCACCTAACTGGGAAGTTATTCGGTTGCAGATGTAGGGAAGGTCAAAGAACTCTGTGTTCCAACCAGTAATAATATCAGGATGATCTGCATCCCACCATCCAAGGAACCTTGCTAGAAGGTCACGTTCAGTAGGACAATGAATATAATCTACATCATCCCTACTGTTTTTGTAGGGATGCATACCCCATACGATAAACTTGCCAGTGCTGTGGTCTTTGACAGTGATAGACAGCATTGGTTCTGCTGCTTGGTCTGCATGGGGGAATCCGTTCTCACATTCCACCTCAATATCTATCGTGACAATCTTCAGTTGTTTTGAATCAAATTCAATTTGTCTTGGATACTTTTCAGATAGATATGTGTAAGGGAATTGGTTCATTCCATACACAAGATGTGGTTGAGACTGATACTGTTCAATAAATGATTTCGCCTCCTTAATAGAAAGGAACTTCATTGGATTGACGTTTTTATCGTCTAAGGTTTTCCAACCAGTTTCTTTCTGTACAGGAACGTAGAGAGTAGGCTCGTACTTCACTTTAAAGTTAGTACGAACACCATTCTCTACGGCACGAACAAGCAGTTGATTGCCCCATTGGGCAACGTGTGTGTAAAAGTTCAAATGTATTACCTCAATCAATTAAGATCATTATATAGTATTTTGGGGTAAAAGTCAATAGAAAAATAGGTTATAGTTCCCGTTTTTTTCCAATGTTATATTTTGTCTCCAAATCCCACTCGTTCTTTTCCTTAAAGGAAATAACTTTGATTTGTGACAATGGTGCTTTTGGTTCTGCTTCACCGATTATTTCGATTAGTCCCCAATCACTTAAAAGAACTGATATTGAGTTCCTTCGAGCCACATCATTCTCAGTGATGTTTGTTTCCTTACCATCAAGGGCAAACAACTCTTTAAAATGTACAATGTAATACCTACCTTGTTTATGTAGGATATGACATGATTGGTACAACTTTCTCTCTTTGCGAGAGGCGACACCTATACGAGATAGTGTCTCACGAACCTTTAAGAAGTCATCAGGTTCTTTTAGTTTTACTTCTAGCATCCTGTCAGGTCGCCATTCAATTTCTTCCATTTTTTCCACCTTTAATCAAACTATCCTTAATAGTTTGTATTTGTTCATTATTAAGTACCGATAGAGCAACCTTCGCCTTCTCATTACTATAACCATAATACTCTTTAATACAATCCAAATCATCTAACTTTTCTGCCTTAACCCAAGGCGCGAATCGTTTCTTTGATCTAATAGTATTTAGTAAAAAATCATACTGTAGTTTTGCGTCAAGGTGGTGACGCATATTCATTTCATTAACGAACATAATGGTTTCATGGAAAGGAGATAGACACCTATTGACAACATAGGCTGGATACTTCTTTTCCCACATAGGATCATCTGAATCCATCAGATTTTCCTTAGTGTGATTGATTGAGTTGAGGTAATGCTTTAGTTCATATGACATTGTACGACTCGTATGTATTTGTATTTTTAAAATTATCTGATGGAGTAGTCCATCTTAAATTAGAAGATTTTGCATTTTGTCTATCCCTATCAATATGGTCTATATCACCATGAGTAAAGTAGAAATCAAACCTTTCTTTATACATAAATTGTTCCCATATGTCTTTTCTCAAAAATGATGGACACGGAAAATCTAAATGAGTTAGTGCAACTGCTCTGTGGACATAAGTATTTTTTCTTACACCATCAATATTAAAAGAAAATGATGGATACTCTTTTCTTGGATATAATTTTAATTGATTAAGTCTATCTCTATTAAATACTCTCCCATAATTACTAATAAGATAATTAGGTTTTAATGGGTAAGGTTTCCATAACTCTTTCATTTGAATTGCACCTGTGACATAACCTCAATCATAAACGCTTGCATGTTTATGTCTTGGTCTGCAACAAATGCTGATTTGTATTGATAGTCTGCAACTGCCATAACCATGTGTGGAATGGTACTTGGTGCGATAACATCATACAGTGTATCGTAAATCTTACGAAATATTTGGGCAGGGTCGTTGTCTAGATTGTTTGCAATCCAAGTGCGAATACCTTTAAAGTCTTTCGCCTTGAGAAGTGGAATCAAGTCCTTCATATTCGATTCTAAGATGTTAACAAGTATACCACTGTCAATCATACCAGAAGCAGAATATCTTTGCAATTCGTTTAGAACCCTACGCCAATCTGGAAAATGAGTCATCACCAGTTGTTGTACAACCTTAGGCTGATACTCAATGTTCTGTTCTGCAAGAATGTTTTGCACACGTTTGTAGAACTCTCCAGCAAGTTTAGGTTTGTCTGACTTGGGTATCTTAAATACCACACCAGAACACCGACTATGCAAAGGTTCGATAATTCGGTTCTTGAAGTTACAAGTAAGGATGAATCCACAGTTGTTGTGGAACTCCTCAATAAACCCACGCAATGCTGGTTGTGTGGATTGTGGATTGAGATAGTCTGCCTCATCAAGAATTACAAACTTACGATTACCATCCATAGAGACAGTACTTGCAAAGTTCTTAATCTTGTTTCGCAATACATCAATGCCTGATTCTTCAGAACCATTAATCAACATATAGGTTGCACCGATTTCTTCAAGCATTGCTTTTGCAACAGTTGTCTTACCGACACCAGCCCCACCAGACAGTAGTAGATTTGGAATCTGTTTATTATCTACAAACTGTTGGAAGGTTTTCTTCAAGTCTTCAGTAAGAACACACTCACTGATTGTTTTCGGGCGGTATTTCTCCACCCATAGATTCACATCATTCATTATATAATATACCTATTCAGTTTAGGAAGCTTCTAGAGCAATAAAGTATTCAATCGGTTTTGTCATGTTAGTGAAACGTGATATACCTTTCGAAGAAACTTCGACTTTGTAATCACCAGAAAGTAGTTTAAGATTCTCTACCTTAAAGTAGTGAGTAAAATCAGCAGCAGGTGAGTTCTCACCAACCTTAATTGCAAAGTCGTTTGAAGTTTCATTCTTACGATCTGTTACAGTTAGATTGATATCACCACCAGCAACACCCTTTAATACTACATCAGGTACACCAAGTACAGCAGATGCCTTTTGGATTTGATTGAAGGTATCTTGTGTAAAGACAAACTCCACATCAACAGATGGCATTTGGATTTCAGTTTTTGGTGTTGTTACAACAGATGGGTCACTGAAGAAGTAATTCAATGAACTACCACCACCCTCTTCATTCAATTTTACAGACTGTGCTGCGAAATCCAGTGTTGGACTTTTGAATAATGAAAGTGCAGACAAGAATTCATTCAAGTCATAGATTGCAAATTCATCTGAAAAAGTATCTGGAATAGTTGCCTTAGCCACAATGTTTCTCATTGCAGACATAGTGTTAATCGTGTTACCAGATTTCACTAGAAGGTTTTGGTTAATGGTTGAAAAGTTCTTTAGAACGTCCCGTGTTTCACTGCTTAACTGCATCATAATTTATTCTCCGTTGTGTCGTGATTATGTAGTGCCATTATACCATAATGGATCACCTTTAGCAAGTCATTTCTGTTCTTGCCTTCTTTCTTTCCGTATCGTTGTGCATACTTGAGTATGTTACCGATACAAAATCCTTCACCATGTCCAGAATCTATTATAAATTCTGTGGCTTGAAATTTGTTGTGGGAGTAGTGGGAGTCGTAAGTTTTATCTATGTACTCTGCGATATCCAGAAGTATTTTATCTTCTGAATATTTGTATTCAGTAGTTTTAATTGGGTATATTTTCAAATCATTCATCCTATATTCAATTGGTACACATATTATAACATAAAAGAACGCCCCTGTCAAGAGGCGTTCATCACTTTATTGCATTATTTAATTTTGATGGTGCGAGGCTTCTTGTCTTCTGGGACAATTCTTTCCATATGTATAGTTAACATACCATCTGCCATAGATGCATCTTTAACTAACATATCTTCGGATAGTGTGAATCCACGCCTGAAGTGTCGTGCTGAGATACCTTTGTGTAGATATTCTTTCTCAGAGACTTCTGATGTTTTGAGATCAATTGATTCGATTGATAACTTATCTTCTACCATTCGAATTTCAATATCGTCCTTTTTAAAACCAGCCACAGCAAGTTCAATAATGTATTCGGTATCAGATACCTTAATAACATTGTATGGTGGATACTTTGGTTGTGGTTCAAAAAGTGATGGTGCGGTTAAACTGTCGAACATTCTATCAAAACCGATAGAGTAAGTGTTGATTCTAGAAGGGTCTAGACCAGACATTATTTGCTTTTGCATTTGATTTCTCCTATTAAGCAAGATTATTGTTACGATACCCGTAAAACGGCATATCAACACTATTTATAAGAACTAGAAAGAGGTTTTTCAACCTCTTCATAATTTATTTGTTATGCAGTCTCAGCATACTCAATTGCTTTATCTAAAGCAGTTAACTTAACCTTGCGGTTACGTCCATACCATGCAGACTGTAAACGGCCGTCATTAGAACGACCTTGTAGGTGGTCAGTCATGTTTGTGACTGAGTTGAATGCAGTCCACCAAGAACCTTGGGCGAACTCTGCGCCAGGCTGAACATCTAAGTTTTCAAAGGCAAGTTTTGCATTACGAGAAGTGAAAGGAACCTTACCATTCTCAACCTTAGCAGGAGCACCAAATACTTCATTAAAGTACTGAGTTACATTCTCTGCGGTGTATCGTTTTCCACCAAGAAATGCAGCCATTGACTTGTATTGTTGCATCTTCTCACGAGCAATACCCATCTGATCTTTAACTTCAGAAGCATCAAACGCCTTGCGGTGGTTTACAGTTACCATCTTATCTGAATTTTGTGATAGAGAAAGAGTAAGAGTGTTATTACATACAACACGAATTGGTGTCATACGAATGTTAAGTGCCTTACCGAATTGATGTGGGTTTGTAAATAAGAAGTAGTTTTCAGTAACATCACCCTTAAACAATTCAAAAGACTCTTTAGTCTTGGCAAGTGCCCAAACCATTTGTCCATCTTTGAGTGAACCAGCAGTGTGCATTTCCATATCACCTGCCATTACATACTCATGGAAGAATTCAAATGCTTCTGAGTTTTGTACTGGATTCCAACCTGTACCGACAACATCTAATACTGAGTTGTCTGAAGTGCGAACTAACGCCTGTTTGTTTTTAATTGGAACACCTTGTGCAGTGACAAGTGGTTGCTTTTCAACACTCCAATCAAGTCCTGCTACCTTTTGAAACTGGTCAGGAGTCAACTCCTGTTCTACTTTAGTTCCTAGTCCATGCCAAGGAAGTTCCCCAACATAGGCCATTTGAGCTTGTCCTGCAATCATTTCTATTTCGTGTGACATAATATTTTCCCGTTTGTTTTTTACTTTAGTATAACCATTATACATGTTTTGACAACAATTGTCAAGATGTTTTCAAAACTAAATTAGACTTTTATATACTGTCCACTTCGTTCTTTTCATCTTATGTAACCATTATACCATTGTTTTTACAACAAGTCAAGATGTTTTCAAAACTTTTTTAGTTATTGAGCCCCCACATCAGCTGAACGCACACGAACTAAATGTGTAATATCTGAAGGATCAGTACGCACCATTGGTTCGCATTGTTCAATCACTCCACCCTTATCAAGAAATTCTTGAATTAATTCTTCTGGTGTATTAACTTCTCTAGTCATCTTCATCTTCTCCTTGAGTTTCTAGCAAGTCTTTTAACTTGTATATAATTTCTTCGACAGTACTTAAATCTTTTTCGTTTTCTGTGTCTATTTCTACTTCTATTTTAATTTTCATTGTTTAAACTTTATGTCACCAAATGTGAGAAATTCTTTTCTTTCTTGAACTGGACAACACTTCTAAACTTATCAAACAGCATGTCCTGTTTATGTGATATAACAAACACGTTCTGGTCTGAGAACGTATCTAGGATTTTAAGGAAGTCATCTGTACCAGAACCATCCAAAGAAGAATCAAAGATTTCATCTAGGATTAGTAGGTTTGTGTTGGTAGAGTTCTTCATCTTGGCAATGGCACGCCATGTGAATAGTAGAGCCAAGTCAATACGCATCTTCTCACCTTCAGAGAATGATGCATAGGAAAACTCATCACGAAAGCGTGACTTGATTGTTTCGTTGAAGTTCTCATCTAGGTTAAACTGTACATAGAAGTCCATCGAACTGAGATAGGTATTCACTAACTTGTTCATAATTGGCAAGTACTGTTTCACTATCTTAGTCTTGATACCACTATCCTGTAGTAGATTACGAGCAACATCTACATAGAACTTGTCTTCGTTTAACTTAGACTTCCGTTCTTCAATAAGGGAAATCTTACCCTTCAGTTCAGCCAACTTGTTCTTATCATCATCAGACACAGAACCTTGTGTATAGGTTTCGATATCCTTCTCTAACTTAACATTGAACTTCTCCAACTCGCTGATAGAAGAACGTATCTTTGCAATCTCTACATCATGTCTGCGAAGTGTAGTAAGATTGTCCTTAATTACATTCAGTCGTTCTTGTTCGTCATTCTCCATTCTATTAGCATCAGCAATCGCATTATCAAGTTCTTCAACTTTAGAGTTCCTTGCATTAATCTGCGTCTGTTTTGTTGCATCAGTGATATCCTGTTCGCATGTTGGACACTCTGCATTACTCTGGAAAAAGTTAATTTGACGTTCATGTTCGCCTCGTTTATTAGACAATGCAGCTTCTGTTCTACTGAGTTTTCTAATCTTTTCTTCTAACCTAATCTTCTGTTCACTATCAAACGATAACGCCTCTTTCGCATTATCCAAAGATACAATTTGTCCTTGTTTGGTTTGGATGGAAGAATCATTTGAGGAAACCTTAGATTTACTCTCTTCAATGATTGAAGATTTGTTCTCTATAACATCCTTAATGAATCTTTCTTGCAGTGATGCCTTCTCTCTTGTAAGTTCATATGTCTGTTCAGTGTTCCGAATATCCTCGTTAAGTTCTTTTGTTTGACTCTTCAATAGGAAGTTCATCAATGAGAAAATCTTAATGTCTAGGATATCCTCTACAACCTCACGGCGGGCCTTTGTTGTAAGTTGCATGAATGGTACAAAGGTAGAGGAACCTAGTATAACAACCTGTGTGAAAGAACGATAGTTCAATCCCATAATCTGTTGTTCTAGATACTTCTGATAGTCTCTGGCGTTTGCGTCTTGGTTAATCATTTTACCATTAACCCAAACCTCAAATATATTCGGCTTAATACCCCGAATAACCTTAACCTCTTTACCACCTACATTGAATTCAACCTCAACAACAGCAGCACCATTATTCACAGTGTTGACAAGTTGTTTCTTGGATATATTTCTGAAGGGTTTATTAAAGAGTCCAAAACACAGAGCATCAAGAATAGTAGACTTTCCAGCACCATTCTCTCCAATAATCAAAGTGGACGAAGTTCTGTCCAGCTGTATTTCAGTCATATTATTGCCAGTCGAAAGTAAATTCTTCCAGCGTACATATTTAAAAGTAATCAAAGTTCTAAGTCACTCGCTTCTAAGTATAACGATTTCATCATTGAAGTCAATCTGACTTTATTCAAGTCCACATCCAACTCATCAATATATCGCTCCAACACTGTCATAGTGTCTTCTGCATTTTCAACAATAGCATCATCTACATTAGATGCATCCAATTCAGAGAAGTCTTCAACAATCTTCACCTCATGGGCGCCTGCATCCGACAACACTCTATCGACAAATCTATCGAACTGATAGATGTCTTTTTTATTAACAACTACTATTCTAACATACTTATCCCGTAATGTCAAGACATTGAAGTCAGAAAAATCTGTTATTGTATCATCGTAGTATACTTTTTCGAAGATTGTGTAAGGGTTGATTATACGTTCTAAATCCCTAGTGGTAGTATCAAATACATGGAATCCTTTAGGGCAACCATAGTCGGCCCAAGTCATTTGGTAAGTATTACCTAAGTAAAATACTTGTCCATCATCAGACTTCTTGTGGAAGTGGCCACTGAATACTGTATCGAATTTCTTTAGGAATCCTTTATCATACCCACCTTCTGCTTTGATACCAGAATGCATCTCGAAACCATTAATCTCTAAATGTCCAAGTGCAACTTGTGCTGGGGTATTTTTGATATGTTCCATTGTTTCTGCATAATTCTCTGGACAAATCCAAGGAATAAAACATATGGGAGTTCCATCAAACTCTACTGTAGCAGCTGATGGATATGTGTGGATGTTAGTGAATTTACCATTAATCAACTCTTCTAGGGAGTTAACTTCATTGGTGTTCTTATAGAAGGTATCGTGATTACCAACCAACATGTGGAGGGTAATACCTAAGTCCTCATGTTTTTGTAGGAACCTTTCACGAAAGTCTTTGGCAATCTTATAGGAGACAAACTTACGTCTGTCCATAACATCACCACCATGAATAACTGTGTCTATGCCAGACTTTTCTAGGTATGGGAAATACGTTTCTTCCCAAAATTTGTAGAAGTAGTCATTAAAAAAGAGATTGTCATTTCTAGCTCCAAAATGGGTATCAGTTATTAGTGCTATCTTCATTTATTTGTACATCCTTATCATCATAAAAATTCTCAAGACCTTTCGGTTCTTTCTTCACTTTCTTCTTTGGTTTATATACCGCTTCATCGGGTAAGAAGTTCTTCTGTAGATACTCTACATATCCAGCAGCTGCTGAATCACCATCCATCATCACATCAATATTCATATTAGAAATGATTTGGTGTTTTACATGTTGTTGCTTTTTCTCTTTTGCAATCCTTCTAAGAAATGCATAGTAAATAATTTGAGTAAAATATGCAAAAGGGTTTTTGGATTTCTCTGGATTGAAGTTACTACAGTATTGTAAACAGTTCTCTATTCCATCTGAAATCATTTCATCTCTATAGGTATAGTTGATGAAGTTTGGCCGATACGATAGATGATTTGCAATCTTTAAAAAACACTCACCTATGTAGTTGGTAACTGGCGGTTGTGGGTCGCCTAGTTCTTCAGCGTCTTTGCATTTGTCTTTCCACTCTGCCATTGCGGCAAGAAAGTCTGCATTGTTGACGTAGTGAACACCCTTTTTCTTTTTAGTCATTATAACTCCACATTCCGTTGCTTGTATTTTGCAACTATTCATATATTATACTTTAATTACACAGGTTTGTCAATAGATTAATTTATTTAACTTTATTTTGCAAAACCTATTGACAGAGTTTAGAATCCTTGTTATAATAGCTGTGTTAGAGAGAAAGTAGTTTAAATCTAATGTATTGTTTTAGACATTGGAGTATCAAACTGTTCCAATGCTTCTTCCATTGCAATCTCATCTAGATCATCATTAGTTGCTTCCATCCAGATAGAATCCTCATCAAACTCATTCTGCATCTTTGTAACACAATACTCGTAGAACTTAGATAGTCCTTCAGACGCACCACACATTAACATAACACTATTCTTATTAATACGGAATACTGATTCCTCAGAGAAGTGTATCCATCTCTTGAATGATATAGATTCTTCAACACCATGTCGTGTGTACACAGGCTCTGAAATAACTAGTAATGGATTCTCTATTTCGTATATCACAGACTCTTCTGCACTAGTAACCTTACACACTATCTCTTCGCCACTATTTAACTTTAAAATTATATTCTCTGCAATCATTTTACTTTTATCCTTGTAATTTCGTAGTCAAACTCTTCCTCTGCATATATATTTATACGTTCTTGAAAATGATTTATTGTGAAGTTGCGTTTAGACTTGTGTGAGAAGTCATCTGCAATATCAAAAAGAGTAGCACTATCCTTAGTCTCACTCTTACGCAATCCCCTACCGATACTTTGTAGAGTACGAACTCTAGATTTACTAGGACTAGAGAAGATAATATTGTGTAGATTGCGAATGTTAATACCAGTAGAGAAAGTACCATAAGATGCAACAATGATAGCATCCTTCTCGTTCTCTGTAATCGCACGAATGTCTTCCCTAGTCTTAGTGTCTGTCCCACCATAAACGTAGAATACCCTTCTAGTGGTAGCCGATCGAATCATCTCATGTAAGATGTTTCCATGTTTCTCTACGAATTGGAACAATACTAGTGTATTACCTTTTAGAGTAAGTGTCAAGTCTTTTATGAACTTATTTCTCTTTGCGTGTGTTACTATGTAATCCATCTCATCTTGATAGTTCATACCCTTAACAATCTTACACTCTTCATCAGAGTAAGTCATAACCAAAGCTTTAATCTTAAATGAAGCAAGTGTCTTTGAATCAATCAACTTCTTTGTGGTTATAACTTTCTTCAGAGAACCAAACAGTCCTTCTAAAACTAAACGATGTGTTTGCATACCATCAAGTGTACCTGTCAAACCAAAACGATACTTACACTGATCTAGGTTAGTCAAGATAGAAGTCAAAGACTTTGCTTTAAATAGATGAGCTTCATCACCGATAACCAATCCAAAACAGTCAAAGTATGACTTGGGCATTTTATACAGTGATTGCCATGTGGATATAACTACAGGATGTGTAACCTCTCTGTCATGTCCACTATACACCTTCTGCATGTTACCTTCACTCCAGCCATAATCAACAAAGTCTGAGTACATCTGTTCGACTAATGATGTTGTAGGAACAAGTATTAGTGTCCTGTCCTGTGGCTGTTCTCTCATCAGTAACTTATAGTACCTGACAAGAATATAGATTATGAGTGACTTACCCGAAGCAGTAGGACTAAGCAACAAAGCACGATGTTTTCTAATGGCAAAATCCACGGCATCCACTTGGTAGTCGCGTGGCACAATAGGGTTTCCTCTAGCTTTAAGCTTAAGTCCAGTGATGAACCCATTGAGTATTTCTCTATCCAGTTGTTTTTCATCTTTTAACTCCTTGCTAATTTCATATGGTTCTTCCCAATCCTCTAACCATTTCTCTAGGTATCCTAGAAGTCCAAGGTAAAGTTCTCCCGTTTGTGGAGAATATAGTCTTATTTTTCCATCCCATATCCGATTGCGATATGCCGGCATAAACTTAGCGCCAGGCACTTCGAATGTGAAATGGTCTGATAACGAACGAGCAGTAGAGGGTTCAGCTGATACTTCTAAGTACACCTCATTCTTCTTTGTAACTTTTGTCACTTATACAACACCATCTACAAATTTACGCCACTCTATTGCGTTTTTGATTTCCCAATTACGAGTGCCGACTTGTTTCAGAATACGTTCACAAGTATCTTGACATACCTTGAAGTATTCTACTTTTTGTTTTGCTTTGATCAAGTCAATATCAGAATCCAGATATATGTGCAAGTCTGCTTTAAGTATTTTATGATCGAATGGGTTGTCACGATAAACTGAAGCGTCAGACTTACCTCCATAGTACTCCCATTTATTTCTATAGAGCACATGATACTCGCCCTGTTTTAAGAGAACTAGTTGTCTGAAGTTGTTGTATATGGTTAGGTATTTTTGGTGAAGTGATGCAGACTTCATAGACTCATCACCGAGTTCTAAGTTGTCCATCTTCAAGTCGTGTGCGGCTGATGCCTGCAAATCATCTAGTGTCATAATATTTCCATGTTATAGAGTGTGAACAGGGTCAATCGAACTTACTGTTCTAAATATTCTCTTCTCAGAGAAGCAACTACGGGTGTCTAAGTCAAAATCCCCTGTTCACTATCTTATTTATAATGATTTAATACTTTGGATTTAAAGAACCTCAACTGAATAAGTATCATAATTCATAGTTATTGTAGAAGTTAAATTTTGTGCTTCTACGTCCTTGGTGTCAAAATTCATACCAGCAAGAGATGTTGGATATGCATTCTTAAAGGTAATTTTTATGACAGGATTATTCTTGTTAGACATAATGGTTAAGGTTGCATCACTTGCTAGTGACGCCAAGCTTGCATTGACAGATGGTACAGAAGTTCTTATAGATGATGCGTCTGTAATAGCATTATCAAACTGTTCAGTACTTTCTGGAAAACCAATACCTACCATCCAATCATGTATTTCACGCCAATTGGATAAGTCCTCTTGTACATTAAATGACAACTCAATGGGTTCATAATTAATAGTGTCGCCCATCATAGGAAGAGAAGTGAATCTAGTGTTTAATACTGCGTCACCAGAAAATGCAATGCCTGGCAAGTTTGCTTCAGTGATGAAGTACTCTGTATTAGGTATCTTTAAAATAGAGAACTTAAACTGAGTTGGACGAGCCATATCATAGTTAGTGGGTTGTCTATTTAATGGATTTTTATTAACAGTTGCCATTGGTATTTTCCTTATTTTTCATACAACTATTTATAAGACAAAAAAAAGGAGAACTCGAAAGTTCTCCCTTTATATCAATAAACCGAAGTTTACATGATGTTGGTTACTTGTACTCGTCTGTAGTATACGTTGTCGTTAGCAGTCATTGCACCACTACGAACAGTTGCACCGCCAGCAAATGGATTTGCTGTCATACCATAACGGGTCTTGAAACCAATCTTAGGTTGGAAGTTAGACTCACCAACCGCACGAACCATCTGAAGAGGAACGTATGGGCAGTAGAACATACCAGCATCGTAAGGTGAAGTACCTTTGTAGCCAACTACGAAGAACTGTTTTGCAGCTCCGTTAGCAGCGTAGGGGTCGATATACACTTTGAAGCGTCCGTTTAGAACACCAGCAAATGTGTTACCAGAATCATCAACATTCAAGTTGTTGCTTAGGGCAGGAGCATAGTCCAACTGTCCAGCCATCTGCAAGGCAGATGCAACATCAGAAGAACAGATAATCATGTTACCCTTTCCTCTACGAGTCTGTTGTGCGATTACGTTAGCTTCACGTTCTACTTGGAACATTAGTCCCTTAAACTTCTCAACACTCCAACGGCCGTTAGAATCAACGTCCATATCGAAGATACCACCAGCTGCGGTATCAACTTGTGCGCCAGGCTTTGCAACTACATACACTGTACGAACAACTTCGCGGTTGATTTCTGCGAGAAGTTCAGTAGAAAGGATGTTTGCAAGTTCTGTCTCAGCGTCCAAACCATGAATCGCTTTAAGGTCTTGTGCAAGTTCCATTGTGTATTCAGCTTTAAGAGCTCGGGTTGTAGCAGTTACAGTCTGCTTTTCGATTGAGAAAGACATCTCAGCGAATGCATTGTTAGCTGCATCACCTAATGCTTCACCGAAAGCAAGACTAGCACCAGCATCAGCAGTATAAGCGCCTGGCGAACCATCGTTTAATACAGCAGGGTTAGTTTCACTGTTAGATGAAGTACCTGCACTGCCTGGAATGTTGCTATCAGCATCGTTTGCAGAGAAAGCAGATTCTGGTTCAGCGTACATTGACTCTGCGCCAGTTTTGCTCTTGAAGCGTGAACGCATTGCAAAGATAAGACCAGTTGGTCCTGTCATTGGTTGCACACCAGCAATATCATAAGCGATAAGGTTTGGCATGGCGCGGCGAACTAGTGAGATCATAATTGGATCCCAGTTAGCTGAACCTGATGAGTTGTTTGCAGGCGCAGCTTCTGATAAGAAGGCTCCGTCTTCACGCATTGATTTTTCTTGGTTTTCTAAGATAACAGTGGTTACTGCCCTTTTGTAAGCATCACCGATTTTTGGTAAATCTGTGTGTTCTAGGACTGGCTGCCACTTTTCCTGTAGATGTTCTGTCTGGAACATTTTTAGTTCTCCTTGTTTGAGATTGTAATATTATTTATAAAAAACGAATCTTTCATCGTTTAGTCGTTAACTCGCTTTACATTTTTGGTAATCGCACTCATATAAGCACTCATAGCACCAGTGGTATCAAAAGATTCTAGATGCTCTTCAACATCATCTACTGATTCAGCGACAGTTGTTGCCTTAGGAAAATAACTTTCCTTTAGCGTTTCTAATTTTGCAGCGAAACTTTCTTCCGTTGTAAAATCTACATCTTCTGCGAGGGACTTAAACTTTTCAGCTTCAGTGTCAGCGAGGTCAGATGAAATTTGCGAAAAGACAGATTCACGAACCAATACGTCTTTTTCACTTTTCAATGAAGCGGACTTAGCGATTTGTTCATTCAATTTATCTTCTAGCTCACCAATCTGTGTAGACTGTTGACCTAAAATGTCATACTTCTCGTCTGGTACATCTATATAGTGTTCTTCAAATAGTGATTTCAAACCAGAAATAAAGTCTTCTGCGATTTCACCCTTCAGTCCACGTTCAATAGCAATTTCATTCTCTTTCATCCACTCTTCTACAACGTAGTTCATGTATGCATCGACTTTTTCAGTCAATTCAGTTTGAATAGATTCAACTTCTTCAGCAATCTCTTGCGTCTTAGCTTGTTCAATTCTAACTATTTCGGAACGAAGTTTTGATTTTACAGCAGCTTCAAAGATTGTTGATGCTTTTTCTTTAAATTCTTCAGAAAGGTCTTCACCTTGTACAAGTGCAGTTACATCTTCAGAAACATCTACAGTTGATAAACGATCTTCCAAAGTAGCTTCATCTACCTCTTCTGTGTCATCTTCGTCTTCATCTTCATCGTTGTTCATTGCTTCGTATGACGCTTTCAGTTCAGCTGCTTTCATGCCTTCCATCTTGGAATACATTGCTTTCAACATTTCTGCTTTGGTCATATTCTTGCCTTCATCCAGTTCATCACCTTCGTGATTGAGTTCAGAGTCTTCTTTGGTTTGCTTAGGGGCCGCTGCCTTTTTAGACTTTGCAGATGCCTTCTTACCTATACTGTCTGTTGAATCTGGTTCAACTACAGCTTTACCCAAATCTTCTACTTCACCCTCTGGCTTTTCCATCGAATCCCCTTTACCAGCACCATCGGTAACTTTTTTTGCTTCTTCAAGCTCCAAACTTACCTGTGCTTCCAGTTCTGCGATTGTCTTGTCTAGTTCTGACATTCGGATCTCCTTGAGTTGTTTTGTCTTATCATAATCATATTTATAATAATTAAAGTTTCGACATAAATTTAGCGAAGGCGAGTGCGGAAACATTTGACAGTCCCTTTCGTACACCTTCATTTATGTCCTGTTTGATTTCATTAACATCTACTTCTCGTAGAATGCCGTTGTTCCAAATCCACTCCTTACCTTCCATAATACCTTCAACGAAGGCTTGTGGGGCAGAAGGGTCTGCAACAATATCTGCCGCAGTGGCAAGATAAAAATCATTTTTCACATAAGATGCACCGCCCTTAGATTCGATAGACCCCATACCTCTTGAAGAGACACCAAGTTTACCACCATCTTTGATTAGTGCTTTCGCAATTTCCCCCATCGGAGTTGAGAGCAATTTTGCTTCACCGACAAAGTTCTTTCCATCCGCTTCCAGTTTTGTGATCATGTGCGATACTCTGTCAAGATTGACAGTAGGGCCTTCTGGATGACCCAGTTCTCCAAACGCACGACCTTCAGCAACAAATTCTTTGTTATAACGTGCTACTTCTTTAGATAGCACATCCATTGGGTAGACACGACCATTTCGGTTTTTCATGTCTGCCTGCATAAAGATTCCACGAATCTTCATATCTTTACCACCACCTTCCTTTTCTTCGGTGATGTATTCTACGTCTTGTATAGTTTCTGCAATGAGTTTCATTTCAATTCCCCTTTAAGGCTGACTACCAACGGCTGTACAACTCATTGCAGCAGAACATGCAATAGTATCGCTTGATCTTTTGTCTATAAAAATTACTTGGTTTGCGACCAATACCACTGTTCCAGCATATGTCTTTGTACAAGTAATCGTATGGTTCTGTGAACTACCATCAGTCAAACTTAATACTACGTTATTTTGTGCATTTTCAAATGTAGTTGCAAGACTAACTGTATTTGCATCTACCTTCCTCACAAAAAACAATCCAACACCTGCTAACTCAGCAATAACAGTTCCACTACCAGCAGAATACTGAACTTCATCTCCTGTAATAAAACCATGACTTGAAATTGTAATTGCAGCACCAGCAACAGCAGAAGCTGCGTTAAATGTACCAAGTGGCGCGGCAACAGTAACTGTTCCAGCGTTAGTCGCATTGACTCTAACTCTTGTTGCTCTACCTATTGTAGACGCGCCTGTTATGGCAGCGGCGGCTCCTTTTAAAATCATATCAGTATTTCCTAAATTGTAAGCATTTCTTTTTCGAAATAGTCCATAAGTGCCTTGGTAGGTACTTTGAAATTCTTAGAAACACTATTTATTGTTTTCTCAAAGGTATTTAGGAAATCTGTAGGTTTAGAATCCATTTCCTTGAAAATAGCGTCAACAGCCTTCTTCATCTGCGGAGATAATTTCTTATACTCCTTAGATGCTTTGTGCTCGTCATTCTCTGGTAAGTTCTGTATGAACTGGGAGAGAGTTTTACTCACTATCTTCTACCTCTGGAATGTGATGTGTCACAAAAGTTTGTGCAACATCTACTCTTCTTTTTTCTAATGCATCACCAACTTTAGAAGCAAGTGCTGTGTTAAAATGTGTTTCTGCTGCAAGGTTGTCACCTGTTGCAATAGAATTCACGAAATCTTGTACATTATCCATCTATTTATATCCTCTATTATTCATCATCTTCTAATTCAGTATCATCTGAATCCATCTCAGACTTATTCTGAGAATCAATTTCACTAATTTCTTCATCAGTCATTCGAAGAATTTTCTTCTTAACATATTCCTGTGAGAAGTATGTACCAACATACGATTCGATTTGACCAAGCATATCTAGCCTTTCTCTAAGAATCTCAGCATTCTTGAGTTCTGTAAAGTGTCCATCTTGCAAAAAGTCAAACTGGATATGTTCTTTTAACTTATCCCACTCATCAAGTGCAATAACACCTTTGAGTAGTAGTTGTGTCCTAAGCATATCTGAAAAAACAACTGAGAACTTCTTGCGAAGTCTTCCGACAAACTTGGTAAATTTAAGTTCATCCCTTGTAATGTTATCAGAACGTCCAATCTGGAATCCAGACTCTTCTGCAAGTCTAGACACTGGAACATTTAGTGAACGATACAGTTTCTTTTGGAAGTATGTGATATCATCAATCTCACCAAGGTTTGAACCGCCTGGCAAAGTTGTAATCTCAGTACCCCTACCACCTTCTCTACGAGGTAGCCAGAAGTCTTCCAGCATTGACATGTGGTTTCTATCATCTCTAATTTCACCAGTTTTCGCATCGTAAACCATCTTGTTTCGATAACGATTCATCACATCTTTTAGATATGATTCTGCTTTCATCTTTGGTAGATTACCCACATCAATATAAAATATACGTCTTTCTGGTGCGCGAGAGATACGATAGATAACTAACGAGTCCTCAATCATACGCAACTGATTGACAGGTTTGATTGCCTTGTTTAAATGTGAAAGAACAGCACCTTTAGACATATCAACAAGTCCAGATGGTGCATAGGTAATAGAATCATCAGTAATCTTTACACCTTGTGTTGCTCCACCAGCTTCACTCCAACCAGCTGGATTGTATAGATAATATGGAGTAACTTTAGTTACCACATCCATACCAGTTGCTTGGTCTCTTTCTTTATTAGTTTCTCGTACTTTTTTAATCTTACGAGGGTCAACATATCGAACTTCCTTAATACCCTTGCGAGGGTTTTTAGGGTCGATAATTTTATGATAGTAAAGTCTACCATCAACATACCATCGTCTGAAAATGTCGTGTCCTTTAGCATTAAAATCTAATAAGTGAAGAACCTCATGGAATTCCTCACGAATTTTAGTTTTAATTTTTGGGGAGACAGGCAAACGATCCAACAAAATAGATACTGACATATCCCTTTCATCAGAAACGATTGCTTCATTTGTAATATCTTCTATCGCACTATCACACTCTGGTTGTTGTGCAATGTCACGATACCTTTTTATTAACGCAATCTCAGTTTTTTCTTGTCCATCCATATCTAGAACAGATGCATAATGTCCACCGCCTGATACTACATCAAGGGTTCCATCATCAGAAGCAGGGGGAGTGAATCCATCATTCCCCCCTTCCTTACCTGATTTTGTTATTTTGAAACCGAATAGTTCCGCCATACTATAACTCTCCTAATTTTACCTTACTATTTAGTAAGTATAAAAAGCAGGATTATACACCGACACTAGTAAAGTCAGTATATCTCCAAGTTACATCAAAAGTTTCAACTTCACTTACAGTATCGAAGTTCAAATCAATTGGAGCAACAATAGTAGGCCAACAGTTCTTGAGCACATATGCCTTCAGAACATTGTTGTTTCTATCTAGCTGATGCACTTCCATTTGTGCATAATAGTCAGCTGGATTAGTAACACCTTGACTCGTTTCTAAATCGTTGATACCAGACATCCACTTTTCCATTGCATCTCTGAGAGCAAAAGTAGTCTCGTTGATACATGTGGTTGTCCAAGTTTCAAACTCACGGTCGCCAGCAAGATACAGTGTTCTGCCCCTAAAAGGAACAGGAACTTCTGTAATTGTTTGGCCTGGCAAGCTTGTTGCCTTAATCATAAAACTGGCATTTGCAGCATCCAATCCAGTAACAATACCTGCCGGTGCGGCAAGTACTACTTTGAATTGGTTTGCTCTTGCACCACCACCAGCGATATTGGCTTTAAACGCATTAATATTTGCAGTACTCATATTAGCCTCCTACCTCACTAAATGCTACGCCTGTTCTAACAGCGACAAAACTTAGTGTAATGAAGTTAATTGAACGAGCAGGTTTGATGTAGATATCTGCAACAAACTCATTTCTATCAATAATTTCACCTGTGTTATTGGTTCCATCACAAACTACTTTAAAGTCTGTAATGCCTCGTCTTCCTTGCACATCTCTCAAGAATGGTTCAACCATATTTTTGAACTGAGCCTGAGTGAAAGTATCGTTGTATTCAAACAACTGAAACCTTGCAGCAGTAGCGATTGCTTTTTCCAATGTAAGGAACAATCTACGGACGTTAATTCTATCGAATGAACTTGGACGAGTTAAAGCAGTCTTGTCACCGAATAGAACTGTACCTTGGCCTGGGAATGTAACAACTGGGTTTACACGAGCAGGATATAGGATGTCTCGTTGTGTCTTAGTTGGGTTAAACGCAAGTTTAACTGAACCACGAATCTGTCCTCTGTTGTAACCGCCTGGCGAGAACCAAGGGTCTGAAACATTGTCAGTGTTAGCACATAAACCAGCAATATCACCATTCAAAGGAACATAACGGAATACGTCTGAATACTTGTCGTACATATACTTGTATCCAGAATCGAATACTGCATACGAAGAACTTGCAAGTCCATCAAAGAACGTCTTTACGTTAGTGGTTTGAGTAGCACTAGAAGTGACACCCACTACATCTGCTCTACGAGGAGATATAAACACAACCATATCTCTTCTTGCTTCTGCAAGGGCAATCATTGCTGCTGCGTGTGCAGTACCATCTGTTGAAGCAGGTGAAGTACCAGCCATAATTAAGTTAACATCAACTGTATCAGCGTCAGAGAAATAATTATATGCAGCAGTTAATTCAGCTACAGTAGCAGTTGTGTCATCTTGTCCGATAGTTAAAAGGTCAACTAAAGGAAGATGTGCAGCATCAAATACCTTATCAGTACCAGCAGATGTAAGGTTAGTACCCCAATCAGCAGCACCAGAGGCAGGATGATCCATCCACCAAACATGAGTAGATGATCTATTTAAAACAGTTGGATAGTATGCAGTTCCACCTTGAGGTGTTTTTGCATTTGGATGCTTGGAAAGGTGAGCGTGAGTTTCGATAACACCACTACCACGATTACCAGCAACATCAACATCGTAACCAGTAAGGCCACCATCTTGGTCATATACTACAATATGCAATTCGTCTTCAGCAATTGGTAAACCTTGACCCTTGGCCCAAGCAGATGTGCCTGGCGCTGAATCAAATAAGTCGTAAAATCTCCAACGTCTGCGAATTACAGTGTCGTTAAGAACGATACTTGTTAGTCCACCACCATTCGGATTATCCAATTGACGGATAGTAAGAACGTGTGTTGAGATAGATACTACTGAGTACTGTTGTCCAGAAGCTTCTTGGAAGAATACGATATCTCCAACAGAAAACTCTGCACCATCATCTACTGTGATAGCAGTTACACCAACAGCCGCATTACCTGCCATGTTTACTTTGTTGTCAGCTGGCAAGGTGAATTCATATGCTTCAGCAGAACCACAAGTGGCGACACCGATTGAGTTACCCCATAAGCCTGGGTACTTAGATGAAAAAGAACCTACACTACCAGAACCATCTGCGAAGTTGTCTTCATAAAACTGGTCGTTAGTTATTCTGATTCCTAATTTAACAATAGTATTATTAGAACCAGATGCTGGAGCATCAGTAAATGTAATACTAGTTGTTCCATTAACTGTGAATGCTGTTGTTTTGGTGCCTGCAATAGTCACTTCTAATAGGGATGCATCTGATACAGCGGTAGACATTGTGAATACTGTTGTAGATGCGTTACCAGTAAAGGTTCCGATTGTTGCCCCGCCGTTTGCTACAGCGTTACGAGCTCCGTTGTTCGCACGAACTACACGAAGTGCATTGCCATATTCTAAAAAGTTAGCGGCAGTAAACCAAGTTTCAAAGTTACTTGAATCGGGTTTGCCGAAGGTCTGTACTAATTCCTTCTCATTACCAATTGGTATGATTTGGTCCATTGGGCCTCTTGAGAAGACCCCTGCCAAACCGCCAATTGAAGTAGCAAGAGCAGGAACCACATTAGTTAGATCAACCTCTTTTGTGAGGACGCCTGGTGATACTTGAAATGCCATTGGTTATTCTCCTTTGTGGATTGTTCAATAATTTAGTTATTTTCAAACTTACATTGATATTTATAAAAAACTAAGTCTACACTTTTATTTTTTATAGGTTTTACGGCACATAAATAATACTATGTCGGAACACTATCAGAAATATAAAGATACCATTAAGAGGGTATCACAGAGAAATTACAGGGCTCGCAAGATATGGGTTAATGAATATCTTGGCGAAAAGTCCTGTCATTACTGTGGTGAATCTGAAACCGCCTGTCTCCAGTTCTATCCTCACGAAAAGGATATTCGAAAACTAACTAAAAGAAAAGGGTTGAACGAAGAATCAAGAACTGAAGTTAATCAACTAATCAGTGTTTGTAAAGTCGTGTGTTCAAACTGTCATTTAAAACTAGTAAACGATATTATTGATATTATGTAGTATGTAGGGTTCTATAAAACTCTACCAATCAGATTCATAACTTCGTACTACTGGACTCCATCTTTGTCCGTATTCATCAACAATGTTATCCTCATAAGGAGACTGTACACCATCGTCCAAGAATCCAAATGGGGCCATATCTTGCTCTAGTTGATTCTGTTGGTCTGAATACATTCTAGCACGAATGTCATCGTCTGTTAACTCTTTGAAATATGTTTGTTGTATCATCCACCCGAACAATACACAACACATTGCCAAGTCATCTGAATGTCCCTCTTCTGCTTCATAAGAAGAGCCTTTAAGGATAAAGGTAGATAACTCTTTAATTAGTTCATAGTCATTGATAATTAACTTGTCTGATTCAATAACTTGTTTAATATTGGAACAACCCATCTTTTTAACTGCTTTGGTTGTTCGTACACCCAACTGCGCTTTGCCCCCCGAAAACCCTCCACCAAGCACCTGACCTGCACGACCACGCATACTTGCCATGATAAGGTTCTCGTACTCCAAGTCAAACTGTAGAGCAGTCGCAACTTGTTCGCCAATGTCATTTACTTCAACTAAGACGTATGCATTGTTATATGCGAGTGCAACATCACTAATAATGTTTGGATATAGTAATGGTTTAATCTCATTGTTACGATACTTAGCAACAATCTTATAGGGGACTGTTGAAACATCAAAGACAATAAATGCAGAGTAATCATTCTTTGTTCCTCGAGCCACGTCAGCAATAAGAACGTAGGTTCCATTGGGTACTGGACGTTCATGCATATCCAACCCAGCATTTGATGTAATAGGATTGTGGAATGCCATTGTCTTAATCTTGGCAGGGTGGATAAGAGTGTTTGCAGAACCTAAGAACTCACACTCAAACTCTCGTTGAAATTGTTCTAGGGATGTGTTTGCAATTGTTTCGTCACGCCACTTTGCGTCCCTGTTGGGTATTTGACTCCAGTGAACATCTATGATATTATAGGAGTTTCTTTTGTTCTCTGCGTCAGTCCACAACTTATAGAACATGTTCATGCCATTGGGAGTTGATACGATAACAACTTTAGTAGAAGTACCAGATGATATTGTAGGGTATACAGAACTAAAGAAGTCTTCTGCTACGTTCTGTGGAACGAATGCAAACTCATCTAAGAATAGCATGTTGTATGAACCACCACGAACTGCACTGGATGATGTAGACGAAGCAACAACTCTAGAGCCGTTCTCTAAGTCCACAGAACCCTTGTTCCAAGAGACAACTCCTTGTTGTAACCACTTAGGTAGGTTCTCGTATGCAAGTTGAAGTCTACCAAGAATATCTCTCGCGGTTGCAGCTTTGTTAGCAAGGATTGCAACATTCATGTTTGAATTAAATAGAATGTAGTGGAGTACATAAGAGACAAGTGTGGTAGATTTACCAGACTGTCTTGGCAACTTACAGATAGTAAATCGGTTTTCGTGTATTGTGTTTACAATGTCTTCTTGGAAGTCGTACAGTTCAAAAGGAACAAGGCCTAAATCAAGTGATACAATCTTAATGTAATTCTTGATAAAGTATATGGGGTCTTCCATACACTTCTGATACTCAAGAATCTGCCCCTTCTCCCAATTAACAGGAACATTTGATTTCTTGAGTAAGGGGTTTCCGAGGTAGTGTTCGAAGTCAGTCATAATGTAATAAGTTCCTAAAATGTCTTGACAGAACAAAACATCCTTGTTATAATAGGTATGTACCTTAGAAAGAACAGTTTTATCTATTCAATCTTTAAACTATTTATGCATCTACCAAACTAACAAAAGATGGGTCTACTGGGTTTAAAGATGACCATCCATGAGTAACTTTGTTAATTTCCACATTAGATGTAGTTGTTTGCGGGCCATAAGTCACAACACCTTCAGCTGATGTGTGTTTCACTTTACTAGTTTCAATCATTGGATGATTCTGATATGCAATGATTCCATCTAAAGTTGTCAATGCACTAATAGCAGATTCTTTTGATTCCATCTCTGTGTAGATTGCTGCAGCGTGATAACGAATTCTATCTGGAACAGCAGTTCCACCCTTTGAAGCTCTACTCCAATACCAATCAACATCACCCTGTAGTGAAGAGACTTGAGATTTAACTGAATCCATCATTTCTGATTTTAACTGAGCAACATCCTTTGCTACTCCAGCGTAAGTACCAACTATAGTTCCATCAACTTCGGCGCGAGTCAATGCACCATCAGAGTAGTAGCGTGAATCTAGACGAACCTCACTGTATGGTTTTACGCCAATTGCAGCAAGTTCTTCTTTTGACCATATCGTAAAAATGTTGCGAGGATATTGAATCCCTGCAATAGTTAACCCTCTGGCCCTGTTTACTATAAAACCTATTTCTGTATTTCCAACGAACCACATAGTGTTTCTCCTAAATTGTGATTGCCCTGTTAGCGAGCGTTTGTGTGTTTAAATGGATTTTCTGCAAATGCTATAAAGATGTAAGTCTGATTGTTTGTGTTTAATCGACTATTTGAGTTCATCATCCTAAACCCATTTGATAGGAAATCAGTTTCATGCCCAGAGCCGTTATATTCTTGGCTATTACTATCTGGATATAAAGAAGCTTTTGATGGGTTAAATGTAGTTCTTTTATTGTCAATAATTCGCCATCCAGTACCGCCTATGCTTTTGGTAATTATAACGGCAGGAGCAAATCCACAGTATACAAATTTAAATGCGCCCGCGTTACCAACATATTTACCGACCTTGGAGTAGCCGTCAACTGAATGAAAACAATATGCTAGGTATGTACTGTTCGCTCTATTCACGACATTCCAACCACCGACTTTAAACACTGTAGAAGTGGGCGCTGCATTACCCCAAAGAATATTAGACTCATTTGCACTTGCTTCAGAAGTGTTTATCTTAACATGAGAGCCACTAGCCCAAGGTGTTGCACTAAGATCTTGATGCCCCATATACCAAGCAGCCTGTGAACTTCTTGTTTTAACTAACACTACTTCTGGTGCTTTTGACAGACCATGCCCGATAGTCCAATAAGCACCACTATTATTAGATGAGTCTGAGGTAGCATTTGATGCACCAGAATAGGTAACAATACTAAAGCCAGCACTAGGGTTTGCAGACACACTGGAAGTGATAGCTCCGTTGGTGTTGGATACTGCCGTTCCTGTACCATTACCTTTCCAGCTCCAGACAACGTAAGTGCTGTTGTTGTTAATAAATAAATCGTTGTTAGCGGTGGTAAAAGACGTTGCGTTAAAAGTCGTTCCATTTGCTTCTGGTTGTTCTGACTCATCAGTATCTGACGCTAATCTTTTATTTATATTTCCAACATCATTAATTAACCAATGATTTTGATCTGCGCTTCGCCTCTTACCCCAAACTAAATTAGGTCTAAATCCTAAAGTGTGGGTAGCAGGCGAACCTGTTCCTGTATAAAGAACAGTATTAAAGTTTTCACTAGGAATCACATCAGCCAATGGTAAGTTAGCCGTACATAACGCTAAGAAGCCAGAAGGGGGCTGATAAAAAAAGTCCCCAATGCCGTTGCTATCTTGGTTTCCTTGTGGGGCTTTTGCTCCAGCAAAACTTGAATCTTGGCCGCAGTTTAACACCCCAATAGTAGATGGTGTTGAACCTAAAGGCATAGTCAGTGGAGTTAATTCATGTCCCGTTGCAAGTTGAAATAAATAGTTTGAGGAAGATAACGCGTTAGACCCGTCAAACGAGCCATTAGCCTTTAACCATGAATTATTTTGCGACATCCAAACCTTGCCAGTAGAAGAATCAGAAGCAAAAGCAATTATGTCGCCAGCCGCAAATTGGTTTGGCAGAGTCACAGTAGCTATAGTGCTACCATTCTGTCTTGCTGTAATACTGCGCCCATTAGCATTAGCATACGTCCACACTACTGCACCACCGCCAGCCGCAGTTTCCATATTACTTGCGGTGTGGATGTCTAATCCTATGGATGCTAAACCCATGTGATGTACATTAGTATTTGATACTAAAGTGGGGTTGTATATTTCAAAGTAAATTTTACCATCAGCTTGAGAAGCTTGCGTGCCTCTGCATCGTGCGGTGTTTAACTGAATTTTTAAATTACCCTCTGATAATACAGGTGTACCAAAACTGTCAATTGGATTCCAAGTACAAAAATTGTTAGTCGGGGTATCAGGCATTATGTCTGATTCAGTCAGGCTACCTGTGCTAGTCCAATCATTGTTGTTACCCGATTGATCTAACCAGTAGGCGTATTCGCGTGTGTCTGCAAACGCCATGTAAACGTAAGTTTTACCAGAGTTATTAGTGTCGGCATCATTATCACCGATTGTGAATCCTGTTGCTGTGAATGACGGCTCTCGATCTGTCTTAGTTTCCTCTGCACCGCTTGTGTTTGCTCTCAACATTTGCGTAACAGGATTATTAGGATTACGGGTGTTATCCCACATCGTCCAGTTTGCATCTGCATCAGCATTTTTAATCATCACAAAAGCTGGAGAAAAACCAAGCGTTATTGCGTGTGTGCCGCCTGTTCCTTCATAGGTAGAAAACTTGCTGTAGCCTGCGACATCGTGAAAACAATACGCTATATGTCCTTTGGTGTTGACATTTGTTCCGTGATTTCCGAGTGTGAGTAAAGTACTTGAGGGAGCAGTGCCGTTAAATTTGTTAACTTCTACAGTCGCTTCCTCATCTAAATCTAGGTGTAATACTTTTTGTACATTTCCTAAACTTGAGTGATACACGTTCCAGTTATAGTCTCCATTATTTCGTACCTTGGCAATTACCATTGTAGGCGCAGATGCCAAACCATGACCTACTGTAGCGCCAGACGTACCATTTCCCGTATAGCTGACTATAGATTGCCCATAGGTTTGACTAGCTCTTACGCTAGAGTTTATACTACCAGACGTATTAGAGGCTGTCGTGCTGCCCATGTCCCAGTTCCATGCTACATAAGAATCGCCATTGTTACCTGCTCTTGAACTTCCAGCATCAACAACAAATCCGTCTGGAGCAAAAGAATTTAAGTTGCCACCACCATCTTCCGCATCTGTTCCATCTGAAAACAAAGACTTTGATATACCTCTAACGGCATCGGTTAAAGTATGCCCAGTAGTTGCATTTCTTTTTTTAATCCACACAAAATCTGGCTGAAAGCCTGTTCCACCTACATATAAATCTGTAGAAGCACCCTCATATACAACTGTAGAAAAACCTTCTACCGAATAGTCTTGCTTGAACGGCAAATAGAAGCCATTGGTTCCATACGTTCCAGCGAATTTAGTGGGAATCCACTCTCCGTATTTCCCTGTCTCCCCGAATGAATCTGCGGTTAAAGCTTGCCCGTCAATGAAATTTACTTCGCCTATGTACCCGTCAAAACCTGTACCTTGGTCTGATGCTCTGTCGCCTATATTGTGGGTCTGTGCTGAGTTGATGATACTATCTCTATTTTGAGAAGGAAGAGATGAACCAGAAAATGATGTAACTCTCTCACCATTAATGTAGATTTGAATTCTATCTTCAGCAGTTCCAGAGGCAGTATTCCACACCGCAACTATATGATACCAAGCAGATAGGTCACGAAATACTGCTGTTGTCTGTTTGTAATTGTTAGGGCTATTAAATTCAAATGTCAAAATACCACTACTTTCAAAATAGATGCCATTACTATTAGTAGTGGGTGCAAATAGCATCTGTTGTCCACCTAACTTTCCTCGTTTAACCCAAGCACTCCAAGTCCAAGTTTTTAAATTTCCCGCTGAAGGAAATGTGCGAGCAAGGGGGGAATCAACACCATTAAACCTTAGACTCTGCTCAATCTCATAGTCACCGCCAGCACTGGCTCCTAGTAATTGATTCTCGTTAAGTACGCTCATGTTACTTTACATCCAATGAAGCCACTGCGTGAATTATAGTCGTACTCTTGGCAATATAATCTATCCTATCGACAGAAGCTGCGCCAGTTGATAATGTAGGTGCAGTTCCACCCACAAACTTGAAGTATCCACCATACGCTAATGTGCGTGAACCTGTGCCGTCTTGTGTAATAAAAAATGAACCACTCTGTCCAGCCACAATGTTAGTGGGGTTAGCGAGAGTTCTACTGCCTCCCAAGGTTACTGAGAAGTTATTTGATAGTGCTAAGTTTGTAGCAATACTTGACGCATCAGTCAATGCAGTGATTTCACCACGTTGTCCTGCCGTAAATGTTTGTGCTGCGTTCTTATGTGCTGATGTTCCATCTCTTGTTGCAATATCCACTCCATCGAATGTTGAGTTAGTGGTTATTGCTCCTGTCATAGCACCGCCAGCTTTCGGTAGAGCGGCACCAGCTGTAGTTGTGTTGGCTGCTATTGCTGTATTGATTGAGTTAGCAAGCTTGTCTGCTGTCACTGCATCGTTAGCGATATCAGCAGTTGCAATAGAGGCGTCTAAAATAGTTGACGATTTTACTGTTATTCTCGTTAATGGCATATTAATCTTTTCCTTTTAACATCTTTTGTAATTCAGCGGTTGAACCAACAAACAATGCATTCGTTACACTCTTGGGGCCCTGATTAGGTACTTCTTTTGTCTTCTTCATTTTTATCTGCAAGTCCCCAAGTTTCTCAGTGACATCAGCAATTTGTTTAATCAAGTTACCAGCGACTTCGTATGCGCGAGGGTGTTCACCTTCTTTTGCGAGGTCTAAGATACCTTCAATAGCATCCTGTCCTCTTTCTACCAATTGATAGAAGTTTTCTCTCTGATATTTATAATCATTGTCAACGTCCTGTTCATCTGTTTTTGGAACAAGAACGGGTCGAGGTATTGTTACCTCTCTAGTAGTTGTTCCAATAACATCGGTTACACCGAGTACATTATCTAAGATTTCAGTTTGAGTTGACATTTAATTTACATATCTCATTCTACTTCTACCCAAGATGTTGTTGATTCATCCCACTCGTATCCCTTACCATCAATTGGCATAGCCGTTGCTGGAGCCCATTGACAAGTGTCTTCTACTAATGTCCATGAGGGGTAAGGTTTTAGTGCTATGAAAGCATCTTTTGATTTATCGTATGTTCCACCTACAGAAGCATAGTTCTTTCTAAATGAACCATTGTATGAAGTTTGAACCCATAGGAATGAATCACCGACTACGCCCGAGTTAATAAAGTCTTGCTCTGAAACAATGATTTCTGTGACTATGTTATTACTATCAATCTTTGCAAAATGTGCCATGCCAATTTCCTATGTTAAGTATCGAATAATTACTATGCCAGAACCACCAGCAGCACCAGCCTTAGCACCGCCAACATTTTGACCACCACCACCGCCGCCACCTGTATAA
>Ga0308010_1000125_pt1 | contig 69934 bp, 47 predicted proteins | sample Neamet129_FD_202368 | JGI IMG/M metagenome (GOLD analysis project Ga0308010, IMG submission 202368) | Marine microbial communities from water near the shore, Antarctic Ocean - #129 | ecosystem: Environmental > Aquatic > Marine > Unclassified | place: Southern Ocean | collected 2014-07-24 | reverse complement strand
GTTTCAACTCGGTATACATGATGCTTGATTCTGGTGCAAGGGGTTCTAAAGAACAAATTCGTCAGTTAACAGGTATGCGTGGATTAATGGCAAAACCTAAAAAATCTACAGCAGGTGGTGGAGAAATCATTGAGAATCCAATTCTTTCTAACTTTAAGGAAGGGTTATCAATTCTTGAATATTTTATCTCAACGCACGGTGCACGTAAAGGACTTGCGGATACGGCTTTAAAGACGGCAGATGCTGGTTATTTAACACGTAGATTAGTAGATGTTTCACAAGATGTTATCGTTAATGAAGAAGACTGTGGTACATTAAGAGGTTTAGAGGTGAATCCATTAAAGAAAAATGATGAGATTGTAGAATCTTTATCAGATAGAATTGAAGGACGTGTCTCTTTAAATGATGTATATCATCCTTTAACAGAAGAAATAATTTTACAAGCAAACGAACCAATTACTTCTAAACTAGCGATTGCTGTTGAAAAGTCTGGTATCGATGCTGTGCAAGTTAGATCTGCGTTATCATGTGAATCTACGAGAGGTATTTGTGCAAAATGTTACGGGCAGAGTTTATCTACTCTTAATAAAGTACAAATTGGTGAAGCAGTTGGTGTAATTGCTGCACAATCTATTGGAGAACCAGGTACACAGTTAACATTACGTACATTCCACGTTGGTGGGGTTGCAGGAAACATTTCTGAAGAGAATAAGTTAATTGCTAAGTTTGAAGGAACTGTAAAGATTGAAGATTTAAGAACTGTATCAGGTAAAGATAATGACGGTAATGCAACAGATATCGTTATTTCTAGAACTGCAGAGATTAAAATTATAAATAAGAAAACAGGTATTACACAGAGTACAAACATTATCCCTTATGGTTCTGTTATTTTTGATAAAGACAGAAAAACAATCAAAAAAGGAGACGTAATTGTGCAATGGGATCCATTTAATGGTGTAATCGTTTCTGAGTTTGGAGGTAAAGTGAAGTTTGATAACTTACAACAGGGTGTTAACTATTCTGTAGAAGTTGATGAGCAAACAGGTTTCCAAGAAATGGTAATGATTGACTCTAAGAACAAGAAATTAATTGCTTCTTTAATCGTTGAAGATAAAGACGGTACTGCTTTACGTTCTTATAGTTTACCAGTTGGTGCTCACTTAATGGTGAATGACAATGAAATGGTAGAATCTGGACATACGTTAGTTAAAATTCCAAGAAAATCTGGTAAAGCCGGAGATATTACTGGAGGTTTACCACGTGTAACAGAATTATTTGAAGCACGTAACCCATCGAACCCTTCTGTAGTTTCAGAGATTGATGGTGTTGTTTCTTTCGGGAAAATTAAACGTGGTAATAGAGAAATTATCGTAGAATCTAAAACTGGAGATATTAGCAAGTATTTAGTAAAACTTTCTAACCAAATTTTAGTTCAGGAAAATGACTTTATTAAAGCAGGTATGCCATTATCAGACGGAGCAACAACTCCTTCAGATATTTTAAGAATAAAAGGACCTTCTGCAGTGCAAGAATATTTAGTAAATGAAATACAAGAAGTATATCGTTTACAAGGTGTGAAAATTAACGACAAACATTTCGAAGTAGTTGTTCGTCAAATGATGCGTAAAGTTAAAATTATTGATTCTGGAGATACTTTATTCTTAGAGAACCAATTAATTCATAAAATTGACTTTATCAAAGACAACGATGCAATTTACGGAATGAAAGTTGTTGAAGAGGCTGGAGATTCTGAGAACTTAAAACCAGGTCAAATTGTTTCTGCACGTCAATTAAGAGATGAGAATTCTTTATTAAGAAGAAATGATCAAAACTTAGTAGAAGCAAGAGATGCTAAGCCAGCAACGGCAGAGCAGGTTTTACAAGGTATTACAAGAGCATCACTACAAACAAAATCGTTTATTTCTGCAGCTTCTTTCCAGGAGACTACAAAAGTATTAAACGAGGCAGCTGTAAGTGGTAAAATAGATACATTAGAAGGCTTAAAAGAAAATGTGATTGTTGGTAAGAGAATACCAGCAGGAACAGGTATGAGGTCTTATGAAAAAATTCTAGTTGGTCCTAAAGACGAAATAGAAAAGAGTTTCTAATAACTTTTACTAGTTAAAAGTTTACTATTTAAAAGTTGAATTGTGTTCTGTAAATTTTTTATGGAATTCAATTCAACTTTTTTATTTTTTGTACCTTTCAAGTATTAAATAAGTTCAAAATTAAATAAATTATGGAAGAAAATAAAAACAAAGACGGACAATTAAATATAGAATTAGATCAAGTAATTGCAGAAGGAACCTATTCTAATTTGGCTATTATCAATCATTCTGTTTCAGAATTTATTGTAGATTTTATTAATATAATGCCAGGTGTACCAAAGGCAAAAGTAAAATCTAGAATTATATTAACCCCGCAACATGCAAAAAGGTTGGCAAAGGCTTTAGCAGATAATGTTAGGAAATTTGAACAAGCTAATGGTGAAATTAAGGATTATGAACGTCCGCCAGTTCCAATGAATTTTGGACCAACAGGACAAGCGTAGAATTTATTTAAATACACATCAAAAAAGTAGTTACGATCGTATGATATCTGAGCTACTTTTTTTATGAACAAAATAGTAATTATATTATTCCCTTAAATATTATACTTCACATAACACTGATACTTTAATAGCGCTAATTACTTTTTAAAGATACTTCTTAAATGCTTGTATAAAAATGCATTTGTTTTTACATAATGAAAAGAAATAAAGCAGACAATAGCAATAAAGAACAATGCGCCAAAAATGGCTTGCCAAGGAGTTAATGTTTTTCCAATAATTCTATTTAAGCCAATACCCACAAAACTTCCATAAATAATCGTAAAATGAATTACATAAATAGATAGCGTTTTTTGTCCGATTTTTAAAATTAATGGAAACTTTAAATAATTTTCAAATGCATAGAAAAAAGAAAAGTATAAAAATACATTTCCTAGTCTTGTGAATAAATAATTATAGTTTGCAGCATCTAAAAATAATTGAATATTCGATATTCTATATAGTAAAATTAAGATATCAGAAGACGAAATAATTAAAATACAGCCTAATATAAAGAAAGATAAGACTGTTATTTCTTTAAATTGAGGTCTATTTGAATACTTATGAAATAATGTCGCTATATACGCTCCAAATGCAATATATCCAAACCATGGGGTAATTGTAAATATAGAACCGTTTCCTTTTGAAACATAATTATTTAGAAGTGCAGGAAGGGCGTCAAAACTTATGGTACGATATAATGGTTCTGAGATAAAAATCAGAAAACCTAGAGCTAATAAAATAAAAGAAAATAATAGTACTCTTTTTGCACATAAGTAATAGAGTACAATAACTATTATAAGACTTAAACCAATACACTGTAAAACATCAATAACTAAAAAATAGCTATTAAAATAGCCAGAGAACCACGACAAGAAAGGTATTCTAAGCAAGTAACCAATACCAATAAGAAAAAGACCTCTTATAATTCCTTTTCGCATTCTTTGTTTGTCTTCTCCTTTTTCTTTTGCTTTTAGTAATAAATAGGTAAAAATTAAACCTGAAATAGTAAAAAACGTTGGTGCGGTAATTCCTCTGAAGTAAGACCACACAGCATAAGGAATAGCGTTTATATCTTTATAAGAATCCGCCAAGAGTGTATTTATAAAGTGTCCTTGCAACATCATTAGAATTGCAAAAGCACGAATAATATCAATAAAATATAACCTTTTACTATTCATTCGTGTTTTTTTCAACTTTAAATAATGTGATATATTCTATCTTAAGCTTTCTGTTGTAGATTATTTTAGAATAAGGTTTACTATTGTATCCAGTATCTCCTATTCCTTTAAACGGAAATATATTACAAACATAAACTTTAATTTAGATTGAATTATATGAACGAAAGTAAATAAATAAATTTAAAGTGATTTTAAATCTGTCTTGTTCTATTTAGTAACCAAAAATCTGCTAAAACTAATGCAGTCATAGCTTCTATTATTGGCACTGCTCTTGGCACAACACAAGGATCATGTCTTCCTTTACCAGTAATTTCTGTCACTTCACTTTCAGAATTAATAGTCTGTTGAGAACTCATAATAGTAGCAACAGGTTTAAAGGCTACCCTAAAGTAGATATCCATTCCGTTACTTATTCCACCTTGAATTCCACCAGATAGATTTGTTTTAGTAGATCCATCAGCATTAAACACATCATTATGCTCTGAACCTTTCATTTTAGAACCACAAAATCCACTACCAAATTCAAATCCTTTTACAGCATTTATAGAAAGCATTGCTTTACCTAATTCTGCATGTAGTTTGTTAAAAATGGGTTCACCTAAGCCTACGGGAACATTCTGTGCAACACAAGTAATGGTTCCACCAATAGTATCACCTGCTTTTCTGATTTCTTGTATTTTGGTAATCATTTTCTCAGCGGAAGCTTTATCAGGACACCGAACAATATTACTTTCTGTTTTAGAAAAGTCTAATTCTTGATATGGTTTTTCCATAAAAATTTCACCAACAGAAGAGGTAAAGGCATTTATTTCTATGGATGAAATTAGTTGTTTGGCTAAAGCACCAGCAACTACCCAATTTGCAGTTTCTCTTGCAGAGCTTCGACCACCACCTCTAAAATCTCTAAATCCATATTTTTGATCATAGGTAAAATCGGCATGAGAAGGTCTATAAACATTTGTGTTATGATTATAGTCTTTAGATTTCTGATTGGTATTTTTAATAATAAAGCCAATTGAGGTTCCTGTTGTTTTTCCCTCAAAAATACCTGAAAGAAATTCTACAGTATCTGGTTCTTTACGCTGAGTAACAATTTTAGATTGCCCAGGTTTGCGTCTATTTAACTCTTCTTGAATAGCATCAAGGTTTACTTCTAAACCAGCAGGAAAACCGTCTATAATACCACCAATGGCAGTTCCATGAGATTCACCATAGGTTGTAACTCTTAATAAATTTCCAAAAGAATTAAATGACATTTTTTTTATGTTAAATTATTTTACAAATATACTAAAGTGAATATAAGTAATTTCTAAATTTTATGCTTTTATAACGATTCCTATATTTTTCTTTATTGCAATAGTACTTGATTATGAATAAGATAGATTGAATATTTAATTATATTCAAGAAAGATAAAAAATAATAGCTTTTTTGTTTTTTAGAATTAAATATTCAATCTATATTTGCACCCGCATTAAGGGAATACCTTATGAGACTACTGGAGAAATGGCAGAGCGGTCGAATGCGGTAGTCTTGAAAACTATTGACTGTAACAGGTCCGGGGGTTCGAATCCCTCTTTCTCCGCTTAGAGAATCACAATTCTCACCAAAAGCCCATAAACATTATGTTTATGGGCTTTTTAATTTTTCCTCAATATCAATTAAAAACATTAAATAATGAATAAAAAGACACCTATTCGGTTACCTTTTTCGATTTCATATAAGGTAACCTAATTTGATTTAAATTACTGATGTTTAGCTTGTTATTTAATTTTATTTGATATATATGTTGTATATTTATTACCTAATAAATAGGTAACCGATGTTTAAAACTTTTTCTATTCTTTTTTATCTACAACGAAATAAAGTATCCAAAGATGGAAAATCTCCAATTTACCTACGCATTACTGTAAATGGAAAACGAAGTCAAATAAGTATTAAGAGAAAAATTTCAATTAATAAATGGAATAATGAGGCAGGAAAAGTTATTGGGACAACTTTGGAGGTAAAGGAGTTAAATCGTTATTTAAATTCCTTAAAACATAAAATCTACAAGATTCAGCAAAAGCTATTAGATGATAATCGTCAAATTACGGCACTTTTAATAAAGAATATTTTTACAGGTGAAGAAGAAAACCATAAAATGTTGCTTAAAATCTTTCAAGACCATAATAATCAAGTTGAAAGATTAGTTGGAAAAGATTTTGCTCCTGGTACACTTGAAAGATATAAGACGGCAAAAAAACATTTACAAGCTTTTCTAAAACTAGAGTATAAGTTTGACGATATAAGTGTAAAAGATGTAAACCATAAATTTATACATGGTTTTGAGTATTATTTAAAGACAGAACGAAATTGTAGTCACAATACAGCAATTAAGTATATAACTAATTTTAAGAAGATAATAAGAATTGCGTATGCAAATGATTGGATAAGTAAAGATCCTTTCTTTAATTGGAAAGCTAGGCTTAAAACTGTTGATAGAGAGTTCTTGTCTAAAGAAGAAATTCAATTAATGATGGAAAAAAACTTTTCTGTGAAACGATTAGAGTTAGTGAAAGATATTTTTATTTTTAGTTGCTTTACTGGGTTAGCCTATGCGGATGTTAAAAAATTATCAAAAAATGATATTGTAATTGGTATTGATGGAGATAGATGGATAAAAACCAAAAGGACAAAAACCAATACTCGAAGTAATATTCCATTACTTACTACTGCAGAAGAAATTTTAGAAAAATATAAAGAGCATTTGAATGTTTTAGATAGTAAATTTCTTTTACCAGTTTTAAGCAATCAAAAAATGAATGCTTATTTAAAAGAAATAGCAGATGTTTGTGGTATCAATAAAAATCTAACCTTCCATTTAGCACGTCATACTTTTGCTACTACAGTTACTTTAACTAATGGAGTGCCAATTGAATCAGTTAGTAAAATGTTAGGGCATAAGTCACTAAAAACTACGCAGCACTATGCTAAAATTTTAGATAGAAAAGTTAGTGATGATATGAAGGCTCTAAAAAATAAATTCATAGAACAAAAATCTAATGATTTCAATTCTAATGCTTTAAGTTTAGGAAGCTAAGAGTACCCTTAGTTTTTGTAATTATCTTTTTTTTAGTAAATTTATTTTGCTAAAAAATAATTATGAAAAGAATTCTATTGCTAGTCGAACAACATGATGTTCGTCAAAAAAACCTTGTCTTAAAAGAAAAAAAATCAATTGATCTTTTAAAATTACAAATTGAGTTATCTAAAGATACATTGCAAAATTTAAGAGTAAACATTAGAAGTATTAAATTTAAAAATCATACTGAAGAATTTTATTTCTTTAAACACATCAAGCCCAATATTTATGCTGACTTTATTTTTTACACCTATCAATTGAGATATTTAGTTAGTAAACCAAATACAACAAAACCCGTCTTAAAGAATTACATAAAAAAGGAACTAAAAGAATTAGAACGTAAAAAGAGAAAAAACATAGAATTCTATAGATATATAATACAAAAAAATGAGGTTTTAGATAAATATTATTTCTTAAGAGAATACAAACAATTAGAAATATTTAGTACGGATTTATCAGCCTCTCTTGATAATGAATTTTGCACCAATCAAGATACTATGGTTGCTGAGGTTATTGCTTATGAATCATTAACCAACTTCTATAAAAAAGAAATTAAAATTATTTCCAATATTGAAAAAGGTTCTTTTAACACAAAACATGATCATAAAATAAATTCTAATTTAAATTGGACAAGTTCTAAAACGGATTTAATAGAATTAATTTATGCACTCAAAGTTTCTGGAGCTATAAATAGTGGAACTGTTAATATTAAAGAATTGATAGATGTCCTATCTAAATTGTTCAATGTTGAAGTTACGAACTACTACAAAACCTATTCAGAAATTAAAAATAGAGGAAAGGAAAGAACTAAATTCTTAAACACATTAGTTTATAATTTAAATGCAAAATTAGAGTATGATGATAGTCTTTAGTTTTTCGTAACCTCAACGTAACTACGAGAAATCAAAAAAAAGATAAAAGAGTGCAAAAAATAATAAAAAAAGAGAAAAAATGATGATTTTTTAAGCAAAATATTTTTTTCGTAGTTACGTCTACATACCGAAATTAATTATAAATATCTTCAGATGTTTGCCAAACGAAAGTCAATTTAACCCAAAGAAGCTGTTTGTAATGTGGGGGCATTCGGCAGCTTCTTTATTAAAAAAAGTTATTCAAAATGCTAACAGCTATAATTACTACAGACGATTTAAGAGAATTCAAAGAAGAATTGTTAGAAAACATCAAAGAGATGATCAACCATCAATCAGGTTTCGCGCCAAAAAAATGGCTAAAATCTCAAGAAGTACGTGATTTTTTAAGTATTTCAGCTGGAACACTACAAAACTTAAGAATCAACGGAACATTGCCATACTCTAAAGTTGGCGGAGTAATCTATTACGATTATGAAGAAATTCAAAAAGTTTTAGAAGATAATAGAATTCACAACAAGTTTTAATGTCACTTCGAGTGATTTTGCTGTCACATTGAGCTTGTTGAAATGTGATAGTAAAATTGTATAAAGAAGCCATACTTATGCAAAAAGTTAATTATATACTACACTTAAAAGGTGTATTTACTCAATTCTCAAAAGACAACAACCTCAATCCAACGCATATAAGTTTATATATGGCATTATTTCAAATCTGGAATATCAATCGTTTTACTGAGGTTTTTTTATCAATAGAGAAGAAGTAATGAGGTATTCTAAAATAGGCTCCAAATCAACATATCATAGATGTATTAAAGAATTAAGTCATTGGAATTACCTAGTCTATTACCCTTCACACAATCCATATAAAGGAAGTAAAATCAAGATGCTCAAATTCGAGACAAGTGTTGGACAAGTAGAAGTACACAACCGTCCCAAAATAGATACAAGTAGTGGACAAGCACTGGTATCTATTAATAAACATATACAAACTAATAAAAACATTAATAAACTAGACCAGCCTAAAAATGAAAAAGAAGTAATTAATTTTTTTAAAATTGAAAATTGGCCAATGATGGAAGCTCAAAAATTCTTCAATCATTATCAAAGCATTGGTTGGAAAGTTGGTGGCAAAACAAAAATTGTCAATTGGCAAGCAACAGCCAAAAATTGGATACTAAAAGCCGAAGAAATTAAATCATCTAGAACGGAGTCGAGAGAACAAAACAAAGAAACACAAAGGTCAGTTAGCCAAAATATGGACAACCTAAAGACTAGTAAAAATAAGAATTACAATGAGCCACTCTAAATGTCATTCTGACAGAGAGAAGAATGAACGACAAGGAATCTCAAAATATCAAACCCACTTGTCATTCCTGCGACTTGTACTGAACTTGATTCTGTAAGACAGGAATCTATTATAAAAACTATGAATAACATACAACCACATATCATTCAAGAAGGAAGTGTTCAATATCAATTAGGCGAATTTAAAGACAATAATGTGCTATACGATTTTAATAAAATACTAATCTATCTAAATGCAAAAGGAAAACTATTATTTGGAAAAAATTTTAAGATTTATACAGAAGATGAACCAATCTTATATAAGTTGTGTGTTTACTTTATTCGTGATTTTGAAGCTTGCGAAAAAATAAAAATAGACCCCAACAAAGGTATTTTATTATCTGGGCCTGTAGGATGTGGTAAAACAAGCTTAATGAAATTACTACCCTACATTGTACCTCATCAAAAGACTTACAAAGTGATTCCTGCTAGAAATATTACGTTTACATTCAACAACCTCGGATTCAAGATTATTGAAGATTACGGAAACAACAACTATTACTGCTTTGATGATTTAGGAGTAGAAACAACCGGTAGACATTTCGGAAAAGACTGCAATGTTATGGGAGAGATTCTCTTATCTCGTTACGACTTGTTTATGCGAAAGCAGGAATCCCATCAAAATAGTATGACATTTGGAACGCAGTCGAGAAATCTCACTCACGCTACAACTAACCTAAATGCACAAGAATTAGAAGAAAGGTATGGAAATCGTGTTCGTTCTCGTTTACGTCAACTTTTTAACCTAATTGCGTTTAATAATAATTCTTTAGATAAACGAAGGTAAATATTGAAAATTTAGAGCAATTATGGCGAAGAATTATTTTTAATATAGCCATTTCAAATACAGATGATCATTTACGTAATCATGGTTTTATTTTAACCAAAGAAGGTTGGGTTTTATCTCCTGGCTATGATCTTAATCCTTCAATAGATAATGATGGTTTGGTACTCAACATAGATATGGATAAAAATGCTTTGGATTATAACGTAGCAAAAAATGTTGGTATATATTTTCGTTTAAATGAAACTCAAATGAATACGATCATAGAACAAGTTTTAAGCGCTATTTCTTGCTGGAAAGAGGAAGCAATTAAATTAGGAATCGTAAATAAAGAAATACAACTCAAGCAAAAAGTATTTAATTTTTAAAAAGCTTGTTTTTAAATCCATAAAATGATCATAGCGCAATTATGTTGTAACCCTATTTTAGGACGGAACATACGATACAAAAAAAACCGATAACAAAATTTGTTATCGGTTTTTTTAATAGCGGTTAATTAGGTGTTAAAACCCTGTTCCAGGAGTACCTGGTACTGGATTTTGATTTTTAAGTAACTTTAAAGTAATAAAAGTCTAATAATCTTAAGGGTGTTAGGCTTTTTAGGTATTAGCAAGTTTGTTACACAACAAAATTGTTATAAGATGCTTGTTTTTTTACAGATAGGATTTAATACTTATAGTAATTTTAATAACTGATAGCACCTCTTGGTTATTAGAGATGTATTAACTAATTAAATATATTTATTATGAGAAAAAAGCTACTTTTAATTTTAAGCATTGTACTAGTTTCAAATACTATTAAATCACAGTCATTTTCAAATTTAGTATTTGAATCTACTGTTTTACCAACAGGAGATGTAACTTTAACATTTGATTATGAGGGCGTTTCAGCAGGTGATACTTTTGAATGGCAATTGATGCTAGCTTTAGAAGACGGTTCTCCAGATTGGGCAAATGGAAGAAATATTGCGTATCAAACCGCTATTGTACCAAATGAAACTGGTACCGGAACTCAAACCGTAACTTTAGGTCTTTATAATACTCCAGTTGATGGAGAAGTTTTTACTTGGACTGGTAAAATAACACTCGCTTCAGATAATTCAGATACAGGTTATAATAATACAGGTAATTTAGTTACTATATCTTCAACTGCAGGTGTAAATGATTTTGTTAGTCAAGATAAAATCTCTATTTATCCAAACCCTAGTTCAGAAGTTTTAAATATTTCTAATAAATATTTAGATATAAAAAGTGTTCAAATTTTTAGCATTATTGGTAAAAAAGTTACTGAATTAAAAGTTGGTAAAAAAACACTAATTAGTATTGATATTTCTAATTTAAGCAAAGGCATTTATCTAATTTCAACAGGCAGTAATAGAACAGCAAAATTTGTAAAAAAGTAATTTTTAATTAAAAAAGTAAAATTTGTATTATTTAGGATTAGATATCGGGAGTTCTTCCATAAAAGCAGCATTAGTAGAAATTTCAACAGGTAAAAGTTTGGGTGTTGTTCAAGAACCAAAAGCGGAAATGAGCATGTTTGCTCAGAAAAATGGTTGGGCAGAACAAAAACCAAACGATTGGTGGCTGCATATTTGTAACGCTATTACAAGCCTGAAAAAGCAATATAACGTGAATAGAACCCAAATAAAAGGAATTGGTATTTCATATCAAATGCACGGTTTGGTATTGGTTGATAAAAAAGGGAATCCACTTCGTAAAAGTATTATTTGGTGCGATAGTAGAGCTGTGGAAACAGGTAATAAAGCTTTTGAAGAAATTGGTAAAGAAAAATGTGCTTCTCAATTATTAAACTCACCAGCAAATTTTACGGCTTCAAAACTAAAATGGGTTAAAGAAAATGAACCTGCTACTTATAAACAGATTTATAAATTTATGTTGCCTGGAGATTATGTGGCATATAAATTTTCTGACAAAATAAATACTACTATTTCAGGATTGTCAGAAGGAATTTTTTGGGATTTTAAAAATGATACAGTTGCAGATTTTCTTTTAGAACATTATGGAATTGACAAATCATTAGTTCCAGATATTGTAGACACTTTTGGAATTCAATCTTTAGTAGATGAAAAAGGAGAGGAAGAAAGCGGAATTGCAGCAGGAACTCCTATTTATTACAGAGCAGGAGATCAACCAAATAACGCACTTTCATTAAATGTATTCAATCCAGGTGAAGTAGCGGCAACAGGTGGAACCTCTGGAGTTGTATATGCAGTTACAGATAGTTTATCCGCAAAAGAAAGTTCAAGAGTTAACAATTTTGCGCATGTAAATTATAAAAAAGGAGCAGCAGTAAGAATTGGGAAGTTGTTGTGCATCAATGGTGCGGGAATCCAATATCGTTGGTTACTAAATAACTTGGCAGTACATTCTTATGAAGAGATGAATAATTTGGCTTCGGAAATTCCAGTAGGTTCAGATGGCGTTTGTTTAATTCCTTTTGGAAATGGCGCAGAACGCATGCTAAACAACAAAGAAATTGGTACTCGAATTGTAAATATGAATTTGAATAATCATCATAAAGGACACATGTGTAGAGCAGCTTTAGAAGGCATTGCTTTTTCATTTGTGTATGGTATGGAAATTCTAAAATCAGACGGCATAAAAGCAAGCGTTATTAGAGCTGGGAATGATAATTTATTTCGTTCAGAAATATTTGCAAACACAGTTGCTACGTTAATAGAACAAGAAATAGAAATTTACAATACAACAGGCGCAATTGGTGCAGCTAGGGCTGCAGATTTGCACAAAGGCGATTTTGAATCTTTTGGTAAAGTAATTATGGACAATGATCATGTAATGACTTTTATGCCCTTTAAAGACAAGAAACCCTATTTAAAAGCCTATAAAAACTGGAAAAAAGAGTTAAAACTCATATTAAATAAATAATTTTTGGGCGTTCCCTAAAAAGGTCGGGCTTTTCACTTCAATCTTTCCATTCGTTCCTCATAAAAAGGATTTTCACTACAATCCCTAACGCAAATTGAAAACCAGAAACAACAGTTATACAATTACACGAATAAACAATTAAACAATACATAAAATGGCAAATAAAGAATATTTTAAAGGAATCAACAAAATACAATTTGAAGGAAAAGAGTCAGACAATCCAATGGCTTTTAAATACTACAATCCAGAACAAGTAGTTGCCGGAAAAAAAATGAGAGAATGGTTTAAATTCTCAATCGCATATTGGCATACATTCTGTGGTCAAGGTGGAGATCCATTTGGACCAGGAACACAAAGTTTTGGATGGGATAAGTCTACAGATGCAGTTCAAGCAGCAAAAGACAAAGCAGATGCCGCTTTTGAATTTATCAACAAAATGGGGTTTGATTATTTCTGTTTTCACGATTATGATTTAATTCAAGAAGGTGCAACGTTTGCAGAATCAGAAGCAAGATTAGATACTATTACAGATTACATCAAAGGAAAACAAGCCGAAAGTGGCGTAAAATTATTATGGGGAACAGCAAATTGCTTTTCAAACCCTAGATATATGAATGGTGCTTCTACCAATCCAGATTTTAATGTGTTAGCAAGATCAGGAGGTCAAGTAAAATTAGCGATTGATGCGACTATTAAATTAGGTGGAGAAAACTACGTTTTTTGGGGAGGAAGAGAAGGTTATATGTCTTTGTTAAACACAGATATGGGTCGTGAGTTAGATCATATGGGTCAGTTTTTAACAATGGCTAGAGACTATGCAAGAGCGCAAGGTTTTAAAGGGTCTTTCCTTATAGAACCAAAACCTATGGAGCCAATGAAGCATCAGTATGATTTTGACTCTGCCACAGCAATCGGTTTCTTAAAAGAATACGGTTTAGATAAAGATTTCAAAATGAATATCGAAGTAAATCACGCTACTTTAGCACAGCATACAATGCAACACGAAATGGCAGTTGCAGCCAAAGCAGGAATGTTAGGGAGTATAGATGCCAACAGAGGAGATTACCAAAACGGATGGGATACAGATCAGTTTCCAAATAACATTCAAGAAACTACTGAAGCAATGTTAGTTTTTATAAAAGCTGGTGGTTTACAAGGTGGTGGAGTTAATTTTGATGCAAAAATTAGAAGAAATTCAACAGATATGGATGATGTTTTTCACGCACATATTGGTGGTGCAGATACCTTTGCAAGAGCATTAATTACTGCTGATAAAATTATAGAATCTTCTGCTTACGATACTTTAAGAGAAAAAAGATACAGTTCTTTTGATGCTGGAAAAGGAAAAGATTTTGAAGCAGGGAAATTAGAATTATCAGACTTGTATAAAATTGCTCAAGAAAATGGCGAATTGTCACTACAAAGTGGTAAACAAGAATTATTTGAGAATATTATCAATCAACATATATAATTTAATTCCCAAAGTTTAATTATAAGCTTTGGGAATATTTTTTCATCACAATTAAAAAACAAAACAGCGTATGTTAGGCATTTTTTCATTTGTAGGTTTTACATTACTTGTAGCTATTATTGCTTATTTGGCAACAAGAAAAACAAACGAGAATACTTCTGATGGGTATTTTTTAGGGGGAAGAAGTTTAACAGCAACCGTTATTGCAGGTTCATTATTATTAACAAACCTTTCTACAGAACAAATTGTAGGATTGAATGGTAGTGCTTATGCAGATGGAATTTTAGTAATGGCTTGGGAAACTTTAGCAGCAATTGCAATGGTAATTACAGCTATCTATTTATTACCACGTTATTTAAAAGGTGGTATTTCAACAATTCCAACGTATTTAGAACGTCGTTTTGACGTAACTACAAAAGCAATGACATCTGGTTTATTTTTATCTGGTTATGCTATTGTTTTATTACCAATCGTTTTATATTCAGGTTCTTTGGGAATTAGCGGAATGTTTAATCTACCAGAATTATTAGGTGTAACAGAATGGCAATCCATTTGGATTTGTGTAATAAGTATTGGTGTTATTGGTTCTATTTACGCCATTTTTGGTGGTTTAAAAGCTGTAGCAGTTTCAGATACCATCAACGCTGTTGGTTTATTAATTGGGGGTTTATTAATTCCTGTTTTTGGTTTGATGTCTATTAGTGATGATGGAAGTTTCTTTGGAGGTATTTCAAAATTAACAAGCGAATATCCAGAAAAATTAGACGCAATTGGAGGTGCAGAATCTTCTATACCTTTTGCAACTATTTTTACAGGAATGATGTTGGTTCAATTATTTTATTGGGGAACAAATCAACAAATTATTCAACGTGCTTTAGGTGCAAAAAATTTAGCAGAAGGGCAAAAAGGATTGACTATAGCTGCTGTTATAAAAATATTAGGACCAATAATAGTAGTGCTTCCAGGAATTATTGCTTACCATAAATGGGGAGGAGAAGTCTTGGTAAATAATGATGTTGCGTATCCTAGATTAGTGGCAGAAGTTTTACCAAAACCTATGATTGGTTTTTTTGCAGCAGTAATGTTTGGAGCAATTTTAAGTTCATTTAACTCTGCATTAAATAGTTGTGTAACTTTATTTGGTATTGATATATACAAACAATATATAAACAAGGAAGCAAAAGAGAAGAAAGTGGTTACTGTTGGTAAACGTTTTGGAATCTTTTTAGCTATATTTTCTATGTTTGTTGCTCCGTTTTTATATTATGCTTCAGACGGTCTTTTTGGCTATTTACAAACTGTAAATGGTGCTTATAGTGTACCAATTTTAACAGTAATTATTGTGGGTGTTTTAACAAAAAGAGTCCCAGCAATTGCTGCAAAAGCAGGAATCATATTTGCATTTACATTTTACGTAACCTATATTATTTTATCAAAAGGTTTCGAAATGGATTTACCACATTTCTTACACTTTCAATTTGCAGCATTTGTGTTAACAATCATACTAATGTTAGTTATCGGAAAAATGAAACCAAGAAAAACAGATTATGTGCAAGAATATACAAATCAAGTAGATGTAACTCCTTGGAAACCCGTAAAATTAGTAGGTGCAATTATATGTGTAATTGTAATATCCACCTATTTTATTTTCAGCTAACAACAAACAAATCAAGAATTATTAAAAAGAATTAAATTAAACAATATGAAATTTTTTATAGACACAGCAAATTTAAAGGAAATTGCAGAAGCACAAGCATTAGGTGTTTTAGACGGTGTAACTACTAACCCATCTTTGATGGCTAAAGAAGGTGTTACAGGAGCCGCAAATATTTTACAACATTATAGAGACATCTGCGAATTGGTAGATGGTGATGTAAGTGCAGAAGTAATTGCAACAGACTATGAAGGTATGGTGCAACAAGGTGAAGAATTAGCAGCTTTAAATTCACAAATTGTAGTAAAATTACCTATGATTGCAGATGGTGTAAAAGCGTGTAAATACTTTTCTGATAAAGGAATTAAAACAAATGTAACCTTGGTTTTTTCTCCAGGACAAGCATTATTAGCAGCAAAAGCAGGCGCAACATATATGTCTCCTTTTTTAGGAAGATTAGATGATATTTCTACTGATGGTTTACACCTAATTTCAGAAATAAGACATATTTATGATAATTATGGTTTTAAAACTCAAATTTTATCAGCTTCTGTAAGAAATACAATGCACGTAATTAACTGTGCAAAAATAGGAAGTGATGTAATGACAGGTCCATTATCATCAATTACAGGCTTATTAAAACACCCACTAACAGATAGTGGTTTAGCAAAATTTTTAGAAGATTATAAAAAAGGAAATTAAATTGGAAACTCAAAAACTACAAGATATCGTTTCTCAAACTAGAAGAGATATTTTAAGAATGGTACACAAAGTAAATTCTGGGCATCCAGGAGGATCTTTAGGCTGTGCAGAATTTTTAGTCGCACTTTATAATGAAGTAATGACTTTAGATACAGATTTTAAAATGGATGGTGCAAATGAAGATTTATTCTTCCTTTCTAATGGACATATTTCACCTGTTTTTTATAGTGTTTTAGCAAGAAGAGGGTATTTTCCTGTAGCCGAATTAAATACATTTAGATTGTTAGATTCTCGTTTACAAGGACACCCAACAACGCACGAAGGTTTACCAGGAGTTAGAATTGCATCTGGTTCTTTAGGTCAAGGAATGTCTGTTGCTTTAGGTGCTGCACAAGCAAAAAAATTAAATGGAGATGATAAATTAGTCTATACTTTACATGGAGATGGTGAGTTGCAAGAAGGCCAAAACTGGGAAGCAATTATGTATGCATCAGGTAAGAAAGTAGATAATTTAATTGCTACAATCGATTTAAATGGACAACAAATTGATGGTTCTACAGAAACTGTTTTACCAATGGGAAGCATCAAAGCAAAATTTGAAGCATTTGGTTGGACTGTTTTAGAGGTTAAAGAAGGTAACGATTTAACAGCGATTTTAAACGGATTAAAAGAAGCAAAATCATTAACAGGAAAAGGAAAACCAGTATGTATTTTGTTAGAAACAATGATGGGAAATGGTGTAGATTTTATGATGCACACACACGCTTGGCATGGTAAAGCACCAAGTGATGAACAATTAGCAAACGCATTAAGTCAAAACCCAGAAACTTTAGGAGACTATTAATTATGAAAGAATATACAAATCAAGGAAGTAAAGATACAAGGTCTGGTTTTGGAGCAGGTTTAACAGAATTAGGAAGAACCAACCCAAACGTAGTTGCACTTTGTGCAGATTTAATTGGGTCTTTAAAAATGCAAGATTTTATTGATGAAAATCCAGAGCGTTTTTTCCAAATAGGAATTGCAGAAGCAAATATGATGGGAATTGCAGCCGGTTTAACAATTGGTGGTAAAATACCTTTTACAGGAACTTTTGCCAACTTTTCTACTGGAAGAGTGTATGACCAAATTCGTCAATCTATTGCGTATTCAGATAAAAATGTAAAAATTTGTGCATCGCACGCAGGTTTAACTTTGGGTGAAGATGGTGCAACACATCAAATATTAGAAGATATAGGATTGATGAAAATGTTGCCTGGAATGACAGTTATTAACACCTGTGATTACAACCAAACCAAAGCAGCAACTATAGCAATTGCAGATTATGAAGGACCTGTTTATTTACGTTTTGGAAGACCAGTAATTGCAAATTTTACAGCTCCAGATCAAAAATTTGAAGTTGGTAAAGCAGTTCATTTACAAGAAGGTACAGATGTTACTATTCTTGCAACTGGGCATTTAGTTTGGGAAGCATTAGAAGCTTGTAAAGAATTAAATGAAAAAGGCATTTCTGCAGAAGTAATAAATATTCACACCATAAAACCTTTAGATGAAAAAGCAATTTTAGATTCTGTAGCAAAAACTGGTTGTGTAGTAACTGCAGAAGAGCATAACTTTTTGGGAGGTTTAGGAGAAAGTGTTGCAAGAACATTAGCTTTAAATACTCCTACTCCACAAGAGTTTGTAGCAACAAATGATACTTTTGGAGAATCTGCAACGCCAGCACAATTAATGGATAAATATGGTTTAAATGCTGATGCCATTGTTAAAGCCTGTGAAAAAGTAGTCAAAAGAAAATAATAGAATTCCTTTTTTTATTTTCTAGTTGACTGTAATTTAAGACAAACCCAAAAAGAAAGATAAATACAAGACTAATTGAGTAACGAATCATTTAAATAAATTAAACCAATATATATATATATGTTAGCAGGACATTATACTACAGCGTTAATTGCAAATCAAAAATTCCCCAAAGGGAGTTTGTTATTTTTTTTAATTGCTTCACAGTTGCAAGATTTATTGTGGTTTACATTTCATTTTTTTGGTTTAGAATATATAGGACCAAAAGATGTAATGGATACTACTTTAAGTAATATGAATGTAGATATGCTTTACAGTCACGATTTACTTCCACAAATATTTTGGTTGATTATAATCTTTCTCGTTGGAAAATTTTTATTTCAGAGCAACAAAATTGGAGCAGTTGGATCAGCTTTAGTTGCTGGACATTTTATTTTGGATTTCTTTTCTGGTCATCCACATCATATTTTTGGGGCAGATACTCAAGATGTCGCACTTGGTCTTTATGCTTCAAATATTTACCTTGCTATAGCAATAGAGGCTATTTTCTGTGTTCTTATGCTGTGGTATTTATTTAAGCAAGAAGCTAAAAATGGAATTCAACGTAGCTCTAAAAATAAAAATTCAATTATAGGACTTTTCGTATTTGGCATTTTTTTTATGTTAACGATTGCAACGACTTCGTTTAGAGAATTAATAGGAATACCTGAATTTGATATAGGATTTAATACCAATGTACCTACTTTAGTAATAACCTACATTGCAATGATATTTTATCTGAACTATTTCGTGTCAAAATTTAAAATTGATTAGAAATATTTTAATTAAGAACTACAGCCAATAATTTATTTATTAAACTAATTTTAATTTATGTTGATAAAAAAAAGAGTATTCGTTTTATGTAATTTTCTTTTCATATTTTCCTTTGGTCTTTTTTCTCAAGAAAAGATTGAAGGAAAATTAGAAAAATGGCACAAAGTAACCATCAATTTTAAGTACCAAGATTTTACTGAAAATGATGCTGATAATCCGTTTTTAAATTACAGGTTAAACGTAACGTTTACAAATGGTGATAAAAAAATAACAGTGCCTGGTTTTTTTGCTACTGATGGAAATGCTTCAGAAACAAGCGCAAAAAAAGGAAATATTTGGCAAGTTCGTTTTATGCCAAGTGAAATTGGAACTTGGACGTATAAAGCATCCTTTAGAAAAGGAAATGAAATTGCTATAAATGATGATGAAAATGCTGGAGAAGCTGTAGGTTTTGATGGTATTTCTGGAAGTTTAATCATCAAAAAAAGCAAAGACAGAAACAATGGAAGGTTGGTCTACAAAAACGAACGTTACTTATATTATTCAGATTCAAACAAGCCTTTTTTAAAAGGGGGAACTGACAGCCCAGAAAACTTTTTGGGTTATTATGAATTTGATGATACTCCACCAACTCATAAATACGAAGCACATGCAAAAGATTTTAAAGAAGGAAACCCAACTTGGCAAAATGGAAAAGGGAAAAACATTATTGGTTCCTTAAACTACTTGGCTTCTAAAGGAATGAATTCCGCCTATTTTTTAACAATGAATGTTCAAGGAGATGGAAAAGATGTGTGGCCTTGGATTAATAAAAATGAAAGAACACGCTTTGATGTAAGTAAATTAGACCAATGGGAAATTGTTTTTGACCATATGGATAATTTGGGTTTAATGCTACATATTGTTACACAAGAAACCGAAAACGAATTACTGTTAGATATTGGCGAATTAAAAACCCAACGTAAATTATACTACAGAGAATTAATTGCACGTTTTGCACATCACTTGGCAATAACTTGGAATTTAGGTGAAGAAAATGGACCAGTTCATTGGTCTCCAAAAGGACAAAATGATGCTGATAGAAAAGCAATGGCGAAGTATATAAAAACTCAAGATCCTTACAAAAACTTTGTTGCCTTACATACACATTCTGTTCCAAAAGAGCAAGATTTATATTTGAATCCGTTATTGGGTTTCGAATATTTAGATGGACCTTCATTACAAATTCACACACCAGAATTAGTACACGAAATCACCAAAAAATGGATTCAGAAATCACAATTAACAACTAGGAAATGGGTAGTTGCACAAGATGAAATTGGACCTGCAGATGCAGGTGCAAAACCAGATGCAGATGATGCAGAACATAACGAAATAAGACATAAAGTTTTATGGGGAAATTTAATGGCTGGTGGTGCAGGTGTTGAGTGGTATTTTGGATACAAGTTTGCACATAACGATTTGAATTGTGAAGATTTTAGATCAAGAAAAAACGTTTGGGAACAAACCAAAATTGCGTTAGATTTTTTCAATAACTATTTACCTTTTACTGAAATGCATTCAGCAGATGGTTTAACAGATAATCTAAATGATTATGTATTTGCTAAAAACGAAGAGGTTTATGCTATTTATTTGCCAGAAGTTGTAGAAACAAAAATCAATTTATTTGGACAAAATAAAAAATATACAGTTAAGTGGTACAATCCAAGAACTGGAGGAGCGTTGGTAAATGGTTCTATCAAAAAAATAAAATCGGGAAATAAAGTTTCTATTGGCTTTCCACCAAATCAAGAAAAAGATTGGGTGGCTTTGCTTATTGCTTCAACAAAAAATAAAGTTGAAAGTGTCGATAAAGAACAGAATAGTATTAGCTTAAATGCAATTCAAGATTTTGAATATACAGCCAATAAGAACAATGTTTCTTTTTATAAAGATTATCCGAACAATGTATTGGCTATTGATGCATCAGCAAAAAATAGTAGAAATAAATTTGCAAACGCAATTGCAAAGTTTAAAGGCGTTTCAGGTATTTATAACATCACTTTTGTAACTACTGCAGAAAATGATGGTGAATCTGAATATCTTATCAAAATAAATGGGAATACTTTAGATACTATTAAAAATCCAAGAGTTTCTTCACCTTTTAAAAAGGTACGTCATCAAATTGATAATATTTATGTGAGCGAAAATGATTTGGTTGAAATTTCATCAAAAGCAGTTACAAATATGTTAATTCCTGAAAATAACGAAACTGCTTGGTCGCGAGGAAGATGGAATTCTATTAGTTTTATACCAAAAAATTATTCACTTTTAAAAACGTTACGAGACACGAAACCTTTCGAAGAAAAGGAAGGAATGCTAGCAATTGAAGCAGAAGACTATCACGTCAAAAATAATAATAGCACTAAAAGAGATTGGGTAGTTCGTTCTTTAGATGATAAAATTTCTAAAACAAATTATTGTAAAACTGCTATTAAAAACAGCTATATCGAAGCGTATCCTGATACAAGAGTTACCCATGATGATCTACTTATTTTGGGTGAAAACTTTTTCCCAGATGCAGGAACTGGAGGCGTAGTCTCTTATAAAATAAAAATTAATAACCCAGGAAAATACTATGTTTGGGCAAAAGCACTTTCATCTGGTACAGAAGATAATGGCATACACGTTGGTTTTAACGAAAAATGGCAAGAAAGTGGTGCTAGAATGCAATGGTGTGAAGGAAAAAATAAATGGACTTGGTCTTCTGCACAAAGAATGCCAGACAATCATTGCGGTACAGAAAAAACAATTTATCTAAACTTTGATAAATCAGGAGAATACGTACTTTCTTTTTCTATGAGAGAAGATGGTTTTAAAATGGATAGGTTTATTCTAACAAAAAACAGTAAATTTAGTCCGAATTAAATCCCAATAATTATGCAATTAAAATGGAGTTTTCGTCTTTTCCTGTTTTTTTGTATGCTTTCTTGCATAAATATTTGGGGGCAAAAACAAGTTAAAGATTTTAATTTTGTAGATATTAAGGAAGGGATTTCTAAAGTTGGTATTTACACAATTACTCAAGATCATTATGGGTTTATTTGGATTGGAACCAATGGTTATGGTTTGTATAAATTTGATGGTATAGACTACACTTCTTATAAATTTAAATATCAAGATTCTACTTCTATAAGTAGTAATTTAATTTTTTCATCTTATTTAGGAAAAGACAATAAACTTTGGATTGGTACTGAAGATGGTTTAAATATTTATGACAGAGATTTAGATAAATTCAAAAAAATTAATATTTCTAAATCACAAAACAGTAATATTTCTGTTTTAAGTATTAATGAATATGATGGACACCTCTACATTGGCACAAGACTAAATGGGTTGTTTAAATATAATTTAGAGACTCAAAAAACAGATAGAATACCTACAAAAAATAATAACAACCCCGCCATAAATAGCATTCAAATAAATAAAGAGGGAATTGTTTTTTTAGGAACAAGTTTAGGTCTTAAACAGTTAGATACTGCTAAAACTGAAATTATAAAACCCTATTTAAATGGTGCTTCAAATATTGATGTTGATGCTCCTATACAATCTATGTTATTAGATAGTAAAAATAATTTATGGGCAGGAACTTATAGTAAAGGTGTTTATAAATATGATTTTCAAAACGCACAACTTTCTAGAGTTACAAAACTAGAAATTAGCCAAAAAAGAATATTGGCAATTATAGAAAATTCAGATAAATCTATCCTTATAGGATCAGAAAACGATGGTCTTTTTCATATGAATTCAGATGGGTCAATAATCAAAACCTATCTATATAGCAAAACCGATAAAAATAGCATTCGTTCTAACTCAATTTGGTCTTTATTTAAAGATAAAAACGAAAGAATTTGGATGGGATATTACAATAGTGGCGTTGTAATTAGTGATGATTATTATGATAAGTTCAATAATATTGAAAGCTTAGCAAATAATAAAAATTCTCTACAAACTGGTTCAGTAACTGGTATTACTAAAGATGATAATAACCATCTTTGGATTACTATGGATGGTGGAGGAATTGATGTTTTTGATCCTAATTCTAATAAAGTAGAACATATAAATATTTCTGAAAAATCTTCTTATAAAGGGCTAACAAGTAACTATATACAAACAATTTTTATTGATAGTAAAAAAACAATTTGGGCTGGTAGTTGGGATAATGGTTTCTATTTTTTAAAAAAAGGAGCTAAAAAGTTTACGAATATTAATATCGATAATTCTAATGGGAAGCTATTATCTAACGCAGTTTTAAGTTTTGAAGAAGATAAAGATGGTCTTATTTGGATTGGCACTTTTTATGCAGGTTTGTATTCTTACAATCCAAATACAAAAAAGCTACAACATTATAATTCAGGAGATTTTTTAAAATATAATATAAATACAAGTGACGTTAGAAAAATATTAGTAGATACTGATGGTGCAATATGGGTAGGTACAACTTCTGGGCTTTTTAAAATTGATAAAATAAATGAGAACGATTTAAAAGTAACGTCATTTATAAAGCCAATGACTATAGAATATAACAATCAAAAAAGTTCAATTCATATACTTTCTTTGTATGAAAGTTCAGATAACAACATTTGGATTGGAACAAGAGGCGCTGGTTTGTCTAAATTTGATAAAAATAAAAACCAGTTTACTTGGTACAATAAATTCTCTGGTTTAAACGAAGAAAATATAGCAGGTATTATTGAAGATTTAGATAAAAATATATGGATTAGTGGTAATTCTGGAATTACAAAACTAAATGTTTCTGAAAATGGAATGACAAATTACACAACTAATGACGGTCTTTTGTCTGATGACTTTAATTTTAATGCAACTTTTAGAGATAAAAATGGTAAGCTTTATTTTGGTAATTATAAAGGAGTAGATTTTTTTAACCCTAAAGATTTAAAAAAAAATACTACTCTACCCTCTTTGTATTTAACTGGATTAAAGATTTTTAATAAAGAAGTAACACCTAGCAAAGAAAATTCACCATTAAATAAAGTCATTACTGAAACAAATAGCTTAAAACTTAACTATAAACAATCTGTATTTACGATAGAATATACAGGAATAAACTATACAAGGTCAGAAAAAAATCAATATGCTTATTATTTAGAAGGTTTCGAAAAATCTTGGAATTATGTTGGTAATCAAAGAAGTGCAACGTATACAAATTTAGATTATGGTGATTATACATTTAAATTAAAATCAGCTAACAATGATGGTATTTGGAATGAAGAACCATTAGAGCTAAAAATTAAAATTTCACCTCCTTGGTGGAAAACAACCTTGGCAATAATAGCTTACTTCATTTTATTTATTTTAGGAATTTTATTACTAAATAAAATTACCCAAGACAGAATTAAGGAAAAACAGTTGATAAAAAATGAAAGAACTCAAAGAATTCAAGAAGATAAACTTCATAAGAAAAAAATTCAATTTTTCACAAATATTTCTCACGAGTTTAGAACGCCTTTAACGCTTATTTTAAATCCTTTAAAGGATATTATGAGAGATGAAACTGTTATTCTTTCAGAAAGAATAAAATCAAAACATACTACTATTTATAGAAATACAAATCGATTATACGCATTGATTAATGAATTAATGGATTTAAGAAAATTAGAATTAAATAAGATGCACATTAGAGCATCTAAACTAAATCTAATAAATTTCACAAAAGATATTGTTGAATACTATAAAGAAGAAGCTTTAAGCAGAAATATTTTCCTCTCATTAGATGCAGATATATCAGATATACAAGTTTGGGCAGATGAAAGTATGTTAGAAAAAATTATTTTTAATATTCTCTCTAATGCTATGAAGGTTACACCAGATAATGGCTCTATTAATGTAGAGTTGATAGATAATGATAGTGATTTTATATTGCCTTTAATGTCAGAAACAACACCCGTTAAAGTAATAGAAATTGTAATTTCTGATACAGGTCCAGGTTTAGAAGAAGAGCAAATCAAAAAAATATTTAAACGTTTTTATCAAGTAGAAAATTTAAACAAAACTTATTATGGTGGTACAGGAATAGGTTTAGAGGTTGTAAGTAGTTTTGTGAAATTACACAAAGGTAAAATTGAAGTTTCCAGTAAAGTTGGTGAAGGCACGACATTTAGAATCATTTTACCAAAAGGGAAAAATCATCTTTCTAAAGATGAAATAATGAGCTTTAAAAAAGAACCCGATACAGATGAAATTGATGCTAATTTTATTCCTATTAATCAAACAGAAATAGAGTCTATTGAGAATTTAGAAACAGGCAAAAATCAGAAAAAACATACAATTCTAGTTGTAGAAGATAATACAGAATTAAGAAATTATTTAAAAACAGAGTTAAGTATAAACTATAAAGTATTAATTGCTCATAATGGTAAAGAAGCCTTAGGTATTGCGCAAAAATCTTTTCCAGATGTAATTTTAACAGATGTTATAATGCCAGAAATGGATGGTTTTGAGTTTTGTAAACGAATAAAAACCGATATTAGAACAAGTCATATTCCGTTGTTAATGTTAACAGCAAAATCTAGAATAGATGATAGAATAGAAGGAATTGAACATGGCTCTGATGCCTATATGACAAAACCATTTGATATGCGTTTGCTTACTTTAAGACTTTCTCAACTAATTACAAGTAGAAAATTAATTTTTGATAAGTATTTTAGTGAAGTTAGTGGAGCAAAAGAGAATACAAATGCTACCTCTATAGACAAAGAGTTTATTAATAAAGTTTTGGCATATATAGGTGAAAACATTAGTAATTCTAGTTTAAGTGTAGAAGAATTGGCTAATGAATTAAACTTAAGTAAAAGTCAATCATACAGAAAAATAAAATCTCTAACAGGCCAAACTCCAAACGAACTGTTAAGGAGAATTAGATTAGAAAGAGCGCATCAAATATTAGAAACAGGTTCAGCATATATAAATGAAGTTGGTTTTAAGGTTGGTTTCTCTTCTGCATCCTATTTCACAAAATGTTTTAAAGCACATTTTGGAAAACTACCAACTGAAGTTACAATCAAAGAAAAATAATAAATCTTTTCAATTTTTCCTATAAATGTAAAATTAGCGACTAAAAGCTAACTCAGATAGTGTGTTTGTGCTCTTTTAACCTAAAAAGAGCCAAAATTAACACATTATGCATTCTTTTTTTTACTCAAAAGTACATCAACTTTCTATATTTGAGGAGTAGTACGAGTTAAATATGCAGAAAAAATATCCAATAAGAAATATAATTTCAGAAATAGTAATCGTAGGCGTTTTAATACTATTACTAGTTTTAATCTTTAATTAATGAACTTGAATAAAAATAAAGTAAATATCAAAAAACTAAAATCTAATGTTGCATTTAAAGTATGCTTCATTTCTTTATTTCTTGTTCTTTCATGTAATGAAAATGAACCTGACTTTATTTTTGAAAATCAATCTTTACCAATAGAAGAGAGAGTTTCTGATTTAGTTAATAGAATGACATTGAAAGAGAAAATATCTCAAATGAGATATGATGCTCCTGCTATCGAAAGATTAAATGTTCCTGAATATAATTGGTGGAATGAATGTTTGCATGGAGTTGCTAGAGCTGGTGAAGCAACTGTTTTTCCTCAAGCAATAGGAATGGGAGCAACTTGGAATCCAGACTTGATTTTTAATATGGGAACTGTTGTTTCTGATGAGGCAAGAGCAAAATATCATAAATTTATTAGTGAAGGACAAAGAAAAATGGGGCAAGGTCTAACTTTCTGGACTCCGAACATTAATATTTTTAGAGATCCACGTTGGGGAAGAGGTCAAGAAACGTATGGAGAAGATCCATTATTAACAAGTAGAATTGGTGTAAACTATATAAAAGGTTTACAAGGTGATAATGATAAGTATTTAAAAGTTGTTGCTACTGCAAAACATTTTGCTGTTCATAGTGGTCCAGAAAAATCGAGACATCAAGATAATTATGTAACCACCAAAAAAGATTTGTACGAAACGTATTTACCCGCTTTTGAAGCCGCTGTTAAAGAAGCAAAAGTACATTCTGTAATGTGTGCGTATAATAGATATAATGATAAACCTTGTTGTGGAAGTGATTTGTTGCTTCAAAAAATATTAAGAGAAAATTGGGGTTTTAAAGGATATGTAGTTTCAGATTGTTGGGCAGTAACAGATTTCTGGGAAGAAGATAAACATGCCGTTGTTAAAACACCTGAAGAGGCTGGTGCTTTAGCTGTATTAAGTGGTACAGATTTAAATTGTGGAAGTGTATTTGATCCTAATTTAAATGAGGCAGTTTTAAAAGAATTAATAGATGAAAAAAAACTAGATGTTGCTTTAATAAGATTGTTTACAGCTCGTTTTAAGTTAGGTATGTTTGATGATCAGAACGATGTTGAATGGTCTAAAATAGCATATGATGTTGTTGCTAGTGAAAAGCATTATAAATTATCTGAACAAATTGCTAGAGAATCTATGGTGTTGTTGAAAAATGACAATAATATTTTGCCTTTAAGTAAAAGTATTAAATCGATAGCAATAATTGGTCCAAATGCAGATTCTAAACAAGCATTGTTAGGTAATTATCATGGAACACCTCATAACTTTATTACACCGTTAAGAGGACTTCAAGAAAAATTACCAAACACAACTATTAATTATGCATTAGGTTCATATATAGCAGAAGAATGGCCAACATTAAAAGCGATTCCTAAAGGTGTTTTAACAAATGAAAAAGGTACAGGATTATACGCAGAATATTTTGATAATAATACTTTTAAAGGAGAACCAGTATTAGTTAGAAATGATGAAACTGTGGATTTTACGTGGACACCAAAAAGACCTTTAGAAAATTTAAAATCAGATTATTTCTCTGTAAGATGGTCAGGAGAAATAGTACCAAAAGAAACTGGAGAATATAGAATAGGTTTAAAAGCTGGTAATTATGCAAAACTATATGTTAATGATTCTCTTAAGTTTGAATACAGCGCAGATTACGAGCCAAAATTAGAATATTTTGACGCAAAACTTACTGCAAAAGAAAGCTATAAAATAAGAATTGAGTATAGCAATACGCTTTCAGATCCTCAAGCACATTTAGTATGGGCAAAATTAAATACAGATTTGTTATCACCAGCAATAGAAGCTGCAAAAAAATCTGAAGTTGTAATTCTATGTTTAGGGTTATCACCAGAAGTAGAGGGTGAAGAAATGCCTGTTGTTATCGAAGGTTTTGATAAAGGTGATAGATCTAAAATTACATTACCAAAAACACAATTAGAATTAGTTAAAAAGATTCAGAAACTAGGCAAACCAACAGTAGTTGTTTTAATGAATGGAAGTGCGTTGGCTATTAATTGGACAGCAAAAAATATTCCTGCAATTTTAGAAGCTTGGTATCCTGGTGAATTTGGTGGTAGAGCAATTGCAGATATTCTTTTCGGGGATTATAATCCATCAGGAAAATTACCTATCACCTTTTATAAATCTGTAAAAGATCTACCAGATTTTAAAAATTACGACATGGAAAATAGAACTTATAAATACTTTAAAGGCGAGCCTTTATTTCCTTTTGGTCACGGTTTAAGTTATTCTAAATTCGAGTATTCAAATTTAGAAATATCAGATAAAATTGCAAAGAATGCTGATGTTGTTATTTCTGTTGATGTAAAGAATAACAGCAAATATTCAGGTGAAGAAGTTGTTCAATGTTATGTTACCCATGAGAATGATAAAATTCAAAATAATCCAGTAAGAAGTTTAGTCAGTTTTGAAAAAATATATATAAAAGCAAATGAATCAAAAAAAGTTACATTTAAAATTCCATCAAAAAAATATGCAAGAATTTCTGAAGAAGGAAAAAGAGTAATAGAATCTGGTATTCTAAAGATCAGTATTGGTGGTAAACAACCAGATAAAACGGTTACTCTAAAAGATAACGTATTAATTACAAAAGTTCAAATTCAATAATAAATAAAAACAAATTCAATTAATTAAAATTTCTAAAAATGATAAAAATGAAAATCGCTATCATAGCATTAGTTATGATATGTTCTCAGAGTATGTTTTCACAAACTAAGACTGTTACCGGTTCTGTGAAAGATGCTACAGGAGAATTATTACCAGGAGTTAGTGTAGTTGTAAAGGGTACACAAAAAGGTGTACAAACAGACTTTGATGGTCTATTTAAGATTGAGAATATTTCGTCTACAGATGAGTTAGTCTTTGCTTATTTGGGTTCAGCTTCACAAACAATTTTAGTAGGTTCTAAAACAACAATTGATGTTATTTTACAAGAATCTGCAGAAGGTTTAGATGAAATTGTAGTCGTTGCTTATGGTAAACAAAGTAGAAAAACAGTTACAGGAGCCATTGCAACAGTAGATGCAGAAGAAATGGGTGCATTACCTGTAACAAATGCAGAATCTGCATTACAAGGAAGAGCTGCTGGTGTAACTGTCGTTAATTCAGGATCTCCTGGGTCTAGTCCTCAAGTTAGAATTAGAGGTCTAAGTACCTTTGGTAGCAATACTCCTTTATATGTTATTGATGGTGTAATTGTAGGTAATCTTTCAGGAATTAGTCCTTCGGATATTGAAAATGTTTCAATATTAAAAGATGCATCTACTACTGCATTGTATGGAGCAAGAGGTTCAAATGGTGTAGTTTTAGTAACCACTAAAACGGGTAAAAAAGGTAGAGGAAAGTTTAATTTTTCTACATATTCAGGTGCTCAAATGGTTACTAATAGATATGATCTTATGAATACTGTACAATACTTACAGTTTACATCTAATATCAACGTATTTCCAAACAGACCATTAGAATTATTTCAAAACAATACAAATTGGCAAGATGAAATTTTTCAGATGGGATTAATTCAAGATTATAAATTTGATTATTCTAAAGGAACTGAAAATAGTACACAATTTTTTTCTGCAGAATATTTAAAGCAAGAAGGTACAATTATTAATACCGGTTTTGATCGTTATTCTTTTAGAGCAAACAGTTCTTATACTACTGGAAAGTTTAAGTTTGGAGAAACAATGTCTATAGCAATAAGCAAGTCTAGAGGAGAACAAAGTGGTGGTGGTAGAACATTAATAACACATGCTATAAAATCTGCTCCATTTTTACCTGTATACAACCCTAACAACAATGGTGGTTTTCAAGGACCTTCTAATGCTGGTGACGGGCAAGATGCAGAAAACCCTGTTAGAATTCAAACACACCCGGTATTCGGAAATAATAATTTAGGTATTATTGGAAGCTTGTATGGTGAATATGATATTATAGAAGGTCTTAAATTTAGAACTCAAGTAGGTCTAGATTATTATACAGGAAGAAATAGTACTTTTATAGCTAGTTTTTCTGATGACCCTAGTAATACGCATGCACAAAACTTTGCTTCTTATGGTGCAGGGGCAAGTTTTGGGCAAGCTTTGGTGCTTACAAACAGTTTAAACTATGTTAAAACATATGCTGAAAAGCATAATGTTGAGTTTTTAGCTTTAGTTGAAAAAACAGAGAATACAAATTCTGGATTTGGTGGAAGTGCAAGAAATCTTGTTACTGATGAATTACAGCAATTTGGATCAGATAGCCAAACTATTGGAAGTGGAAATAGTAAAACAACTAGATTAGGTTATTTAGGTAGATTAAACTATAACTTTGATAGTAAATATATTTTCTCTGCTTCTATAAGAAGAGATGCTTCATCTAGATTTGGTGAAAACAATCGTTGGGGTACATTCCCTTCAGCATCTTTAGGTTGGGTTATTTCTGAAGAAGACTTTTTTGGAGATGATAGCAATATTAATAATTTAAAAATAAGATCTAGTTACGGTATTACTGGTAACGATGCAATTGGAGATTATAGATACAGTGCTACACTTGTTGGAGATTTTCAATATCCTTTAGGTAATACAAACGGTGCTGGTTTTACAGAAAATGGTGGGTCAAATCCAGATTTAAAATGGGAAGAAATTTCAATGTTAAATATTGGTCTTGATGTAGGTTTTTACAATAATAAATTTACTGCTAGTTTAGAGTATTTTAAAAACACAAGTGATGATTTATTAGTGAACTTACCAACAGCATTGTCATCAGGATCTCATGCTGGTAACATTACAGCAAATGTTGGTTCTGTGGAAACAAAAGGTTTTGAAGCTATTATTGGGTATAATGATTCTGAAGGCGATTTTACTTGGTCTGCTAATATGAATATTGGTTCTAGCTCTAACAAAGTTTTAACGTTAGGAGTAGATGAAATTCCTGGAAATGCAATGAAAGATGGTGCTGGTAATATTACAAATATTCAAGAAGGAGAATCTATAAATCATTTCTGGGGTTTAATTAGCGATGGAATTTATCAAAACCAAGCAGAAGTAGATGCTGTTTTTACTTCAAATCCAGGGCAAACAGCTGTTCAGCCCGGAGATATTAGATATAAAGATTTAAATGGAGATGGAGATATTACTTCTGATGATAGAACTGTGTTAGAAGATCCTTTACCAGATTTTACTTATGGTTTAAACTTAAGTGCTAATTACAAAAACTTTGATGCAGCCTTATTTATTACAGGTGTACAAGGAGCTGAAGTGTATAATACAAATAAATATGATTTAGAAGGTGGGGCTGGTAGAGCATTTAATGGTAGCACTGTTTTATTAGATAGTTGGACGCCTGGTAATCTAACAACTTCAGTACCCAGGTTTGGTGGAGCACAGCAAAATCATGCAATATCAGACAGATATATCGAAGATGGTTCTTATACTAGGTTAAAAAATATTAGTTTAGGATATACAGTTCCTAATAATATATTAAACGGATACCTTACTAAACTTAGAGTGTATGCAAGTGCACAAAACTTAATTACTATTACAGATTATACAGGTTTAGATCCTGAATTAACTTCTGGTGTAGATTATGGAAGGTACCCACAACCAAAATCATTCTTATTCGGAGTTCAAGTTTCATTTTAAAAAATAATAATCATGAAAAAATATAAAATTTTATTTCTATTTCTTACAGGAGTCTTTGCAATAAACTCTTGTGATACAAGTGATCTAGAGCTATCAGATCCAAATCAAATAACCCCTGAAACATACTTTGCGAATGAGTCACAAGTTCAGGCTGCTGTAAATGCAGCGTATGCAAACTTACAAACTGTTGGTTTATATGGTCGATTAATTTGGTATATGATGGACAATATGTCTCAAGAACAGGCAGATAATCCTCAGATGGAGCCAGATAAAAGAACGTTTATGGAGTTTACCTTTAACTCTACAAATGGTGAAATTAGAGATTACTGGGATACGTGTTTTAGAGGTATTAACAAAGCTAATTTTGTAATTGGTAATGCTGGTATTATTGATGAGATACCTGCAGAAGAATTAAGTGTTACTAACAGAAACAAATACTATGCAGAAGCTAGATTTTTAAGAGCTCAATACTATTGGATGTTGGTTACAAGATTTGGTGACGTTCCGTTAAGAAATGGAGATTTTACACAGAGAGAAGGAAAACCAATGAGTCCAAAAGCAGAAGTTGTTAGTTTAATAATTGAAGATTTAGAATATGCTATGGCTAATTTATTTTCTAAAGGTGCAGAAGATAATGGTAGAGCTACCAAAGGTGCAGCTCAAGCTTTCTTAGGAAAAGTATTATTGTATGAAAAAAGATATGGTGATGCGCTTACTTCTTTCGGGAAAATGAGTGGGTATGACTTAGAATCTAATTTTTACGATAATTTTAAAGAAGAAACAGAGCATGGAATTGAATCTGTATGGGAAGTGCAGTACGATTTAACTTTAGGAACTGGTGCTAAATGGAATGGACCTGTTGGTGGCCAAGGTCAAAACCACGCTACTTTTAGAGGACAAGATTATGGAAACTTAAATTGGTTTAACTGTTACCCTTCGGATGATATATTTGATTCTTATGAAGCTGGTGATAACAGAGTAAACGGTACAATGTATTTTGTAGGGGATTCTTATAATAACGGGAATAATGTCATGGTAGCTGCTAATTTTCTAGCAGAAAGCGTTCAAAAGCCAAGAGCTTGGAAAAAATACCAAAACTATTATAAGCAAACGGATGAAGCTCAAGAATCTGGTATTAATGCAAAAGTAATACGTTATGCAGATGTTTTATTAATGATGGCAGAATGTGAAAATGAAGTAGGAACCCAAGCTACTGCTATCGGTTTAATTAATAGAGTAAGAGCTAGAGCAGGTTTAGCCGCTTTATCTACATCATTATCAAAAACGCAAGTTTTTGAAGCAGTTGTACAAGAAAGAAAAGTAGAATTAGTAGGAGAGCAAGTTCGTTTTGATGATCTTATTCGTTGGGGAAGAGCTGCTACTTTTTTATCAGGCACTGGTTTTCAGGCTGGAAAACACGAATTGTGGCCAATACCTGATGGAGAAATTTCATCAAATCCAAATGTTACAAGTGCCGACCAAAATCCTGGATATTAATAAAGATTAAAAATTAATAGTTTGAGTTGATTGATTAAAACGGCGTATTCTAGCGAAGCGCCGTTTTTTCTATTTTAAATATTATGCAAGTATCTATTAAATATTTTATTATAGTGAGTCTTTTAATAGGTGTTATTTCGTGCAAAAAGAAAAGTAAAGCCGAAAAAATGCCTCAACAGAAATTTACGCTTATTTCAGAAAAAAAATCAAACATTAATTTTATAAACACTGTAAAACAAACCAATGAATTTAACTGTTTAAATTACACCTATGCTTTGGCAGGAGCTGGTGTTGCTGTTGGCGATTTTAATAACGATGGTTTAGAAGATATTTACTTTACAAGCAATCAAAATTCAAATAAATTATACATAAACAAAGGCAATTTTAAATTTGATGATATTACAAAATCAGCAAATGTAGAAGATAAAAAAGGTTGGTCTACAGGAGTTTCTGTTATAGATATTAATAATGATGGATGGCAAGATATATATGTTTGTAAATCGGCTTCATTACCAAATGATGAATTAAGAAAGAATAAACTATTTATCAATCAAAAAAATAATACATTTAAAGAAGAAGCAAAAAAATGGGGCATAGATCACGATGGGTTTTCGATGCAATCGTACTTTTTAGATTACGATAAAGATGGCGATTTAGATTTGTATTTGGTAAATCATAGAGTAGATTTCGAAAACACACTAAAACTTGAGAAAATTGGAAATCAAAAATTAAACCCAAAAACCTCAGATCATTTATTTAGAAATGATGGTACAACTTTTACAGATGTTACTTTAACCTCTGGAATAGCAAATAAAGCGTGGGGTTTAAGTGCTTCAATTGGTGATTTTAACAATGATGGTTGGCCAGATATTTATGTAGCGAATGATTATATAATTCCAGATTTTTTATACATCAATAAAAGAAATGGTACTTTTTCTAATCAAATTAAAACAAGATTTAATCATATTTCCTACAATAGTATGGGGTCTGATTTTGCGGATATTAATAATGATTTTTTACCAGATTTATTGGTTTTAGAAATGTCTATACAAGATCATGTTAGAAGCAAAGAAAATATGCCTTCTATGAATACGAAAGGTTTTCAGAAAATTGTAAATGCCAATTATCATTTTCCATATATGTCTAATATGTTACAATTAAATAATGGAAATGGGTCTTTTAGTGATATTGGGCAATTTGCAAAAGTTGCTAAAACAGATTGGAGTTGGTCTTCATTAATCGCAGATTTTGATAATGATGGCCATAAAGATATTGTGGTAACAAATGGAATTGAAAGAAATTTTGCGAATCAAGATTATCCAAGAAAATTAAAAGAAAATTTAGACAACAATGTTTCTATGACAAAAATGGAAGTTATAGAAATGGTTCCTTCAGAAAAAATTGCAAACTATATTTACAAAAACAAGGCAGATTTATCGTTTGAAGATGTAACTGAAAAATGGGGATTTCATCAAAAAATAAATTCTAATGGAATTGCATATGCAGATTTAGACAATGATGGCGATTTAGATTTGATATTGAATAATATGTCTGATTTGGCAAGTATTTACAAAAACAACTCAACCAATAATTTTCTAAAAATAAAATTAAAAGGTGATAAAAAAAATAAGAATGCAATTGGTTCTATAGTTAAAGTTTATTCGGATGAAGGCAATCAATATCAAGATGTATATACATCAAGAGGATATTTGTCTTCTGTATCAAAAACATTAAATTTCGGATTTAAAAAGCAAGAAAAAGTTAATGTTGTAGAGGTAATTTGGTACAATGGTATGGTTACAAGATTAAAAGATGTTAAAGTAAATCAAACCTTGGTTTTGAATATAAATAAAGCTTCAAGAAATCGCGTATTAAAACAAAAAGTAAATAGAAATATAAAACCTATTAATCCTAAAAGATTAGGAATCGATTTTATTCACAAAGAAAATGATTTTAACGATTTTGATAAACAAGTTTTATTACCTCAGAAATTATCGCAAAAAGGACCTGCAATTTCTGTAGCAGATATTAATAATGATGGTTTAGAAGACTTTTTTGTTGGAGGAGCAAGAAATCAACCTGCAGAAATTTATATACAAAATGTAAATGGAGGTTTTACAAAATCAATTCAAAAATCATTAGAAAAAGATGCTGGTTTTGAAGATATTTCCTCTTTGTTTTTTGATGCTGATACTGATGGAGATTTAGATTTATATCTTGTAAGTAGTAATTATGAAGTATCTGAAAAAAGTGATTTTTCTCAAGATAGATTGTACTTGAATAATGGAAAAGGTGTTTTCTCTAAAAGTAATAATTTACCAAAAAATCTTAATGCAACAAACGTTGTAAAAGCTTTTGATTATGATACTGATGGTGATGAAGATTTGTTTATTGGCGCTTCTGCACTATCTGGAAAGTACCCGCTTTCTGGAAAATCATTTATTTTAGAAAATAGAAATGGTGTTTTTAAAGAGGTTACTAAAAATATAAATAAAGAGTTTTCTGATATTGGAATTGTAAAAGATATCTTATTTTCTGATGTAGATAACGATGGTGATAAAGATCTATTTGTTGTTGGCCATTGGTTTCCTATAACATTCTTGGAAAACCAAAAAGGAAAATTTTTCAAATCAAAAACACAAGATTTTGTAGATACAAATGGTTGGTGGAACACTATTACAGAAATAGATATTGATAATGATGGAAACAAGGATTACGTGGTGGGTAATTTAGGAGAAAACAATAAATTTCATCCAACTAAAGAAAAACCTTTACATATTTACGCCAATAATTTTGACGATAATGAAACCTTTGACATGGTCTTAAGTAAAGAATATAAAGGAAATTTAGTACCTTTAAGAGGTAAAGAATGTTCTACCCAACAGAATAGTTTTGTTAGTGATAAAACCAGAACTTATAAAGATTTTGCAAATTCCACATTATTAGATATTTATGGAGATGATGCTTTGAAATCATCTTACCACAGAGAAGTCTATGAATTTAGTTCTATTTTGATTAAAAATAATGGCGATAAAACTTTTACTTTGCAAAAATTACCAAATTCAGCACAATTGGGACCGACATTAAGTTTTGAAATTTCAGATGTAAATAATGACGGTTTGTTAGATATTATAGGCGTTGGTGCAATTCACGAATCTGAAGTGGAAACCATTAGATATGACGCCAATATTGGGTATGTTTTAGCAGGAACAAAAAAAGGAAATTTAAAAACATATAAAGATTTAAATTTTTACAATGCAAAAAATGCAAAACAAATAAAAAATATTAAAATAGGAAATGCAAACTTTTTTATCGTGGCAAATAATGATAATACGCTCTCTGTTTTTAAACAATAAAATACTTTTTTACAGTATGAAAAATATGATAAAACTATCTTATATATCCCTTTTTTTAGTGCTAATAAGTTCTTGTTCAAAGGAAACTGAAAAAGAACAGACTACAATTTTCAATCAAATTAGTCATACTTCTTCAGGAATCGATTTTAAAAATATTCTTACAGAAAATGATTCTATAAATTATTTTACCTATTCCTATATTTATATGGGTGGTGGCGTTTCTGTAGGCGATATTAATAATGATGGTTTACCCGATTTGTATTTTACAGGAAATCAGGTTTCCAATAAATTATTTTTAAATAAAGGAAATTTAAAATTTGAAGATATTACAAAAAAAGCAGGAGTTTCTGGTAGTAAAGATTGGCAAACAGGCGTTACAATGGCTGATGTTAATAATGATGGGTTTTTAGATATTTATTGTTCGGTTTCTGGGAAATTTGGTGATAAGAAAAATCAACTTTTTATCAATAATAAAGATAATACATTTACAGAACAAGCAGAAAAATTTGGTTTAGCAGATACAGGAAATAGTGTAAATGCTACTTTTTTCGATTATGATAATGATGGGGATTTAGATGTTTATGTGGCAAATTATCCGCCATTAAAATTCAACTCACCAACATTTGTGTATAAACTAAAAATGAAAAATGTAAAAGACAAAGAGTCGGACCATTTATACAGAAATGATGGAAATACTTTTACAAATGTTACAGACGAAGCCGGTTTAAAAAGTTTTGCGCTTTCTTTAAGTGCAACTGTAGGAGATTTAAATAATGATGGATGGCAAGATTTATATGTTTCTAACGATTTCAGTTCTCCAGATTTTATGTATATCAATCAAAAAGACGGTACTTTTAAAGAAGTTGTAAAAAAAGCAACTGCTCATACTGCCTTTTATGGTATGGGAGTTGATATTGCTGATTTTAATAATGATGGGAATTTAGATATTTTTCAGGTAGATATGGATGCTAAAAGTAACCGTAGACAGAAGGCAAATATGGCAAGTATGAATCCAGATTTGTTTTGGGGTGTTGTAGATGCCGGTTTTCACTATCAATACATGCAAAACTGTTTTCAGGTAAATTCTGGTGTTTTTAATGACGGAATTCCATATTTTTCAAATATTTCACGAATTACAGGTACTTCTTCTACAGATTGGAGTTGGGGACCTTTAATGGCAGATTTTGATAATGATGGTCTTAAAGATTTATTTATTACAAACGGTACAAGAAGAGAGGTGAATAATAGAGATTATTTCAAAAAATTGGAAGAAGCGAATTTAGATAAAAGCAAGTCTTTAGAAATGAGTTTGAAAATTCCATCAGAAAAAATTGATAATTTTATTTTTAAAAATAATGGTAATCTAAATTTTGAAAAAGCCAATAAAAAATGGGGCATTGAATACGAAGGTTTTTCAAATGGTGCTGTTTATGCTGATTTAGATAATGATGGTGATTTAGAAATTATTACCAATAATATAGATGATTATGCATCTGTTTTTGAGAACAAAAGTGCTGATAATAGTAATTTTTTAAAGGTTCAATTTAAAGGAGATATAAACAATAAATTCGGATTAGGAAATCGGGTTTATGTAAAAACAAGTGATAAAACTCAAATGCAAGAGTTAACGTTAACAAGAGGTTTTCAATCTTCTGTTGCGCCAGAACTGCATTTTGGTTTGGGAGAAAATCAAAAAATTAAGGAAGTTAAAGTTGTTTGGCAAAATGGTAAAACCCAAGTTTTAAGTGATATTAATGTGAATCGGAATTTAATTTTTAATGCTGTTGATGCTTCAAAAAAAGAAATTAAAGAGGCTGAAGAAAAAGAAACACTTTTTACTACAGAAAACAACTTGTTTCCAAAACATAAACATAAAGAAAACAAACTAGACGATTTTGCTTATCAGGTTTTATTGCCTCATAAAATGTCTGCTTTAGGACCAGCACTTGCAATTGGCGATTTAAATAATGATGGATTAGAAGATTATTTTATTGGTGGTTCAATGGGTAAAATAGGGCAGTTGTTTTATCAAACTAAAAAAGGGTTTATAGAAAATAATTCAGATTTTTTAAATCAAGATAAATTAAGTGAAGATTTAGGAGCATTAATTTTTGATGCAGATTTTGATGGTGATAATGATTTATATATAGTAAGTGGTGGTTATGAGTTTGGTGAAAATTCAGAGTTATTAAAAGACAGGTTGTATATAAATGATGGAATAGGAAATTTTGCCAAAGCAAAAGACGGCGTTTTACCAAACTTTATTTCTAGTGGTTCCAAAGTCTACAATGCAGATTTCGACAAAGATGGCAAAGAAGATTTATTAGTTTTAGGACGTCAAACTCAGGGTCAATATCCGATGCCAGCAACAACTTATTTGTTGAAAAATGTAGGCAAAAAGGGAGCACCAAAATTTGAACTCTTTTCTGATAAGTTTGCAAAATCATTTAAAGATTTAGGAATGGCAACATCAGCAGTTATTACAGATTATAACAATGATAATTGGTTAGATATTATTATTGTGGGCGAATGGATGCCAATAAAAGTATTTAAAAACACACAAAATGGATTTACAGAAGTTTCACAAGAATTGGGTTTAAATAAAGATACTACAGGTTGGTGGTGGTCTATTAATCAGGGAGATTTTGACAATGATGGTGATATGGATTATATAGTTGGTAATAACGGACTCAACTATAAATACAAGGCAACAGAAAACGAAACCTTTGATATTTATGTGAATGATTTTGATAAAAATAACAAACAAGATATTGTATTAAGTTATTATAATGAAGGGAAACAATACCCTGTAAGAGGTAGGTCGTGTTCATCACAACAAATACCCGGTATAAAAAATAAGTTTAAAAATTATGAAAGTTTTTCTGAAGCTACTTTGGTCGATGTTTTTTCTGATAAAGCATTAGAATCCTCTTTACACTATCAAGTAAAATCGTTTGCTAGTATTTATTTAGAAAATAAGAATGGAAAATTTATTGTACACAAACTTCCTCAAGAAGTTCAAATTTCAAGTATAAATGAAATCATTGTTCAAGATTTTAATGACGATGGCAATTTAGATGCTTTGGTTGCAGGTAATTTACATATGTCTGAAGTGGAAACACCTAGAAATGATGCAAGTTATGGGTTTTTTTTACAAGGAAATGGTAATGGAACCTTTAAAGCAATTTCAAGAAAGGAGTCAGGTTTTTTTGTATCAGGTGATGTAAAAGGAATGGGGCTAATCGGTAAAGATGAAAAGAAGTATATAATTGTTGTTAGAAATAATGATGATACAAATTATGTGAAAATCAAAAAATAATTTCAATTTTGGGTGAACGCGATCATTAAAGGGGAATGAATGCCATTAAAAACCAAAAATGATGTATTTTTTTTACAAAATGCATCATTTTTTATGTTTAAAACAAGATACTATTTATAGTTTTAATGTTCTAAATAGATAACAATATTATAAACTATAATTAATTATGAAAATCACTAAAATTTTAAGTCTTTTATTCTTTGTAACAGTTTTCATTTCTTGTGAAGAAAATGAAACTTCATCAGAACTTGTACAACCAACTTTTACAGCAACAGTTTCTTCAACAGATACGGGAACTTATATCTTTGAAAATACAACGCCAAATAAAGGAGACTTTTATAGTTATTTTGAGTTTGAAATTGCTGGTGATAAAGGTGCGGCAGATAGACCAGGTACTGTAGCTTATTCTTATAAAGCTAGTGGAAATAAAATTGTAACCTTAACGATGTTAGGTGAAGATGGACATTTACAAACTTCTCAATCAATTTCTGTTACCGTTGCTCCTGATCCTTCAGCAGCATTTGATAGTGGATTAATTGCAAACGGAGGTTTAGAAGATGGTTCCGGAGATGATTTTGCTAATTGGAATAAAAACAATGGTGCAGAATTAATGACTGCGGAAACAACGAACGTTAAAGCCGGTTCAAGAGCTTTAAAAGTAGTTAATACTGAAGATAACGCAGGTAATCATTGGAAAACTCAGTTTGTAAGTGATGGTTTTGATACAGCTGTTGGTACTACTTACGTTATTTCTTTTTGGATAAAAGGTGATGCAGCAGTTGTTCGTGCCTCTACAAGTCCAGGTACTGGTAGCGAAACTTATCATGGTGATATGACAGCAACTTCTGATTGGACTGAATATAATCAAGAATTTACTGCTAAAATAGCTTCATCTACATTAGCGTTAGATATTGGGTCAACTAAAGGTACTTTTTATATCGATAATATTAGTATTGTAGCAAAATAAAACAAAAGTCAAGCACCACTTTAAAAAAGTAATAGTAAAATTTAATAAAGAATAAATGATATTTAATAATCTAATTAATATCCTAAAGGTATTACCGTTATTTCTATTAATCATTTCTTGTGGAGGTGCAGATGAAGAAGATGGACCAATAATAATACCCGTAGAAAAAGTTCAGGCAGCTTTTGATATGTCTATATCTTCAACAGATCCAAACGTACTATTGTTAGATAATAAAACCGTTGGAACTGGCGAATTTACAAGCGAGTGGGATTATGGTCAAGGAGGAAGTTTGGTATTAGATCAACCAGGAATAGAAGAAGTAAGATATGATACTGATGGTACCTTTTCGGTAAGATTAATTGTTACAAATGCAGCAGGATTAACTGTAGATGTTAAAACTGTAGTTGTAGATAGTAATGCAGGAGGTATTTGTCCTAATGGTTTATGTGGATCCACAAACTCATCAATACTAAAAGATGCAGCGGCTACTTTTTTTGTCGGTAATATAACAAGATCATCAAGAGTAAATAGTGGTGGTAAGCATACAGAAATTTTAAAAACATATTTTTCAAGTATCACTTCAGAGTATGAAATGAAAATGAATAGAATGCATCCATCAGAAGGTAACTTCGATTTTACAGCTGCTGATGCTATTGTAAATTTTGGTGTAGATAATGGAATTAATGTACATGGTCATGCTTTAATTTGGCATAATGCTACACCAAGTTGGGTTGAGAATTTTTCAGGATCTGATGCAGAGTTTGAAGCAATGGTGAAAAATTATATTACAACAACGGTAAAAAGATATAAAGGTAAAATAACTTCTTGGGATGTTGTAAACGAGGCAATTGATGATGGAGGTGGAAACCCATTAAGAAGTTCCGTTTTTAAAGATAAAATGGGAGATGATTATATTAAAAAATGTTTTCAATGGGCAAGAGATGCAGATCCAGATTGTTTGTTGTTTTATAACGATTATAATATGGCATCTAGTTCTGGTAAAAGAGCAGCAATGTTTAATATTGTTGATGATTTAGGAGATTTAGTAGATGGTGTTGGTGCACAAATGCACATTTCTTATAACGGACCTTCAGCATCAAATATTCAAGCAGTTGCAGATGGTACTGTTTCTAGAGGATTAAAGTTACATTTTGCAGAATTAGATATTAGAGCGAACCCTAATAATGACCAAACAGCTTTAACTGGTTCAAGAGCAGATGCACAAAAAGCAAAATATAAAGAAGTTGTAAAGATTTATAATTCGATTCCGTTAGACAATAAATATGCGCTAACAGTTTGGGGTTTAAAAGATAATGAATCTTGGTTAATAGATTTTTGGGGTCATACAGATTGGCCATTAATGTTTGATAATGATTATAATAAAAAGCCTGCTTATGATGGTTTTATAGAAGGATTAGAATAAATTATTAGTATTATTTGTTAAATGAAGTTTGCATTAAAAAACAGTTAAATATCATAATAAATTTAACTGTTTTTTTGTGAAAAATAATTAGTTATTTTTTTAAATATCATAGGATGAATTATAGTAAATATTTCAATTCAATATTTATAATTACAATAGTTTTTTTATTACTTTCTTGTAATAGTGGTTTGAAAAACAAAGAAGTTAAAGGACTAAAAAATTATGCAGATTTTCCTATAGGAACTGCTATCAAAATAAATACATTATTAAAAGATACACAACTACAAAAATTACAAAAGAGTAATTTTAATAGTATTACTTCTGCGAGTAATATGAAAATGAATAGTATTATGCCCAAAGAGGGGATCTATTCATGGAAAATAGTAGATAGCATTGTAAATTATGCACAGAAAAATAAGCAAAGATTATTTGGCCATAATTTAATTTGGCATAGTTCTACACCTAAATGGGTTCAAGAAAAAGCATTAAAAGATAGTTTGTGGTTGGGGACTTTTATGAAAGAATACATAACAAAATATGTAACAAGATATAAAGGTAAGGTTGCTGCTTGGGATGTTGTTAATGAAGGTTTAGAGTCTCACGGAGAGAACGTTAGAAAAACAATGTGGTACAATGCAATTGGTAAAGATTACATCGCAAAAGCATTTCAATATGCACATGAAGCGGACCCAGAAGCTATTTTGTTTTATAATGATTTTAATATTGAAAGAGATACCTTAAAATTGAACAGCACTCTTAAGATGATTAAAGAATTACAAGCAAAAGGAGTTCCTATATCTGGATTAGGTTTTCAAATGCATATTAGAATGGATACATCTGATGAGGTAATTGCTAATTCATTAAAAAAAGCAGTAGAAACAGGTTTACAAATTCACATTTCTGAGTTAGATATTATTTTTAATAAACACGATGATACTCGAAAAGGTGGTATACAAGTTTATGAAAAACTAACGGAAGAAATGAAGCTAGAGCAAGCCCAAAAATATAAAAATTTGGTTAAAATGTATAAATCAATTGTACCAAAAGAACAACAATACGGAATTACTTTTTGGGATTTTACAGATAGAGATACGTGGATTAAAGGTTTTTTTAATATAAATGATTGGCCAACTATTTATGATGAACAGCTTGAACCTAAACCTGCATATTTTGGGTTTTTAGAAGGACTAAAAGAAACTTTATAAATTACATTGTAAAAAAATATGACAAAGATAATTAAATGGGGAATAATTGGTCTTGGAGGTATTGCTCAAAAATTTGCAGAAGATTTAACTTTAATAGAAGATGCAGAGTTGGTAGCAGTAGCGTCTAGAAGCAAGGTAAAAGCCAATAATTTTTCTACTAAATTTAACGTTAAACAAGCATATGATTCTTATGTGGATTTAGCAAATGACCCAAACGTAGAAGCTATTTATATTGCTACTCCTCATTCTTTTCATAAAGAACACGCTATATTATGTATGAAACATAAAAAGGCAGTTTTATGTGAAAAACCTTTTGCAATGAACTCAAATGAGGTTGATGAAATGATTACAGTAGCTAAAGAAAATAATGTGTTATTAATGGAAGCTTTATGGACATTTTTCCTCCCACATTACACCTATTTATTAGATACTATAAAGAGCCATTCTTTAGGGAAATTAGAAAAATTAGAAGCAGATTTTGGTTTTAAAGCAGCTTATGATCTAGAGGGTAGGTTTTTAAAAAAAGAAATTGGAGGAGGAAGTCTATTAGATATAGGTATCTATCCGATTTTTGCAGCTATATCTACATTAGGCAAGCCAAAAAATATAGAAGCAAACGCTTCTTTTTATGAAACTGGTGCAGATTCTGAATGTAATATGGTTTTTAATTATGATGACTCAATGGCAATCTTAAAAAGTACATTATTAAAGGAAACAAAATCGGAAGCTATTTATACTTTTACTGATGGCGTACTAAAATTAAATACTCGGTTTCATGAACCTACCACAATTACAATATCTCAAAATGATATGGAAACTACAAAAGATATTCCCTATAAAGGTTTTGGATATTACTACGAAATTTTACATTTCAATCAGTTATTAAGAGACGGTAAAAAAGAAAGTGATATAATGACTTTTGAGTTTTCTAAAGTTTTAATTGAAACCATAGATAAGGTTAGGAGTTTAATAGGATTAGAATATTGATGGTAAAGAAAATATGTATATTAATTTCACTTGCACTGTTTTTTAGTTGTTCTTCTAAAAAGCAAAACGAAGATATATCAAAAAGAATCACATTTTCGAATCCTGTATCGAAAGGCTTTTACCCAGATCCAAGTATCTGCAAAGTAAATAATGAGTTTTATATGATAAACTCAACTTTTGGATATTTTCCCGGAATACCTGTTTTTAGAAGTGATGATTTAGTAAACTGGAAACAAATAGGAAATGCTTTAGACAGACCAGAACAATTAAATTTAGATGGTTTGGGCGTTTCAAGAGGGGTTTTTGCACCTACAATTAGTTACCATAAAGGAACTTTTTATATTATTTCAACTTTGATTGATGGTAAAGGTAATTTTATTATTCACTCAAAAAATCCATCTAAATCTTGGTCTAATCCAGTTTGGTTACCACAAGTTTCTGGTATAGATCCTTCTTTGTTTTTTAATGAAGATGATAAAAGTTACATTATTTATAATAGTGAACCACCAAACAATAAACCAGAATATGATGGTCATAGAAGCATTAAAATTTTAGAATTAGATATAGATAAATTAGAAACTGTAGGAAAACCAAAAATCATTATTAATAAAGGTGCAAAACCAGCAAATAAGCCTATTTGGATAGAAGGTCCTCATATCTATAAAAGAAACGGATTTTACTATTTAATGGCGGCAGAAGGTGGCACATCAGACCAACATTCTGAAGTTATTTTTAGAAGCAAAACTATTTTAGGAAACTATGAAAGTTATGAAAATAATCCAATTTTAACGCAAAGAAATTTAAATGCTTATAGAAAAGAACCAATAACTTCCACAGGACATGCAGATCTTATCGAAGATAATTTTGGCAATTGGTGGGGTGTTTTTTTAGGATGCAGACCTTATGATAATCAAAATCATTTTAATACAGGTAGAGAAACTTTTATGGCACCATTAAAATGGAATAATGATTGGCCAATTTTCGATTTAAAAGGGGAAATTGTAAAAGAAAAATATGAAATTTTGGTTGATAAAAATTCCAAATCACCCTTAAATAAAAATGATTTTTTTGAAGAATTTACAGATGAAAAATTAGGTTTCGATTGGCTTTTTTTAAGAACTCCAAGAGAAAAATGGTATGAAATTACTGATGGAGAACTAATTATAAATACACGACCAGAAACTACATCAGAATTAGTAAACCCAAGTTTTATTGGGTATAGACAGAAACATTTATTTGGAGAAGTAAGCACAAAATTATCTTTCAAAACAGCATCAGAAGATGAAAAAGCAGGTTTGGTAGCTTTTCAAAATGAGAATCATTTTTATTATTTGAATATTTCATCAAAAGAAAATAAACCAATTGTTCAATTATTAAAATCAACAGAAAATAGTACAGAAGAAATAGCTTTTAAAACAATAAATAAAGTTGAAAGTTTATCAATTAAAATAGAGGCAAAAGGTTTGTTTTATAATTTCTACTACTCTTTAAATGATAAAGATTGGTTGTTGTTAAAAGAAAATGTTGATGCTACCTTTTTAAGTACAAAAAAAGCTGGTGGTTTTGTTGGTACAATTTACGGAATGTACACCACTTCATCAGGAGAAAAAAGCACGAATAAAGCTGTTTATCAATGGTTTAAAAATAAGAATATAAATTAATAATATTAATAAAAATACAACCCATGACTTATAAAAGTATCATTTTTATAACTCTATTAATAACATTAATCTCTTGTAAATCACAATTGATTACAGAAGAAGTTAAGCCAAAGGCTAAAAATGTTATTCTCTTAATTGCAGATGGTACAGGTCTATCTCAAGTATCTTCAGTATTTTATTTCAAGAAAACAAGACCAAATTACGCACGTTTTAAGTCAATTGGACTTATTAAGACATCTTCTGCAAAAGAAGATATTACAGATTCTGCTGCTGGAGCAACTGCTTTTTCATCAGGAGAAAAGACCTATAATGGTGCCGTTGGAGTTTCTGTTGACTCTACAAAACTAAAAACGTTGGTAGAAATTGTATCTCCACAAAATGTTAAAACCGGATTAATTTCAACCTCAGCAATACAACATGCAACCCCAGCAAGTTTTTATGCACATGTTTTAAATAGAAGTCTATATGAAGATATTACTCTAGATCTGGTTGCTTCAGATATTGATTTTTTAGCTGGCGGCGGTAGACAATTTTTTAATAAAAGAAAAGATGGGGAAAATTTATTAGAGGAATTAAAAGTAAAGGGATTTGAGATAGATACCACAGCTTTGGGGGACTTTTCTCAAATTAAAAAGCACTCTAAAATGGCTTATTTATTAGCAGAAGAACATATGAATGCAGTAGTTAAAGGACGTGGAAATTTTTTACCCAAAGCAACTGAGTTAGGGATAGAGTTCTTGAATAAAGATGCTGCTAAATCTGGTTTTTTTATGATGATAGAAGGTTCGCAAGTAGATTGGGGAGGTCATGCAAATGATGCTGATTATTTGATATCAGAGCTTATTGATTTTGACGATGCTGTAGGTAAAGCACTAGATTTTGCGGAGAAAGATTGCAATACTTTGGTTATTGTAACTGCAGATCATGAAACAGGAGGATTTACGTTAGCCTCTACTCCAAAGAAAAAAGAAGATGGTACTACTTATGATGATTATAATGAAATTACCGGAACTTTTTCAACCCAAGGGCATTCTGCCACTTTAATTCCTGTGTTTGCTTATGGTCCTGGTTCTGAAGTATTTTTTGGTATATATGAAAATACAGAAATTTTTCATAAAATATTTGAAGTAACAAATTGGAAGAAGCAGAATTAATGACTCATTTTCTGGATAAAATTGTGAAACGATAATGTTGTTTTTTTATCTAAAGTTTTAATATTATAGTAATTATTACAGAATTTTAAACAAAAAATGATGTTACATTTTAAAATAGTACGATTTCTTTTTTTAAGCTTTTTTATTTTTCAAAGCTCGGTTATAAATGCTCAGAATAAATCAAAAAACCAATTACAAGAATTATCAAAATATATTGGCACTTGGTATGGAGCAGAGCATATTAATGATGATAATCTAGGGAATAATCCAAAGATTAAAATGATTGTAAAACCTACAATTGGTTTTACAAATGGTTTACAAGTCGAGGTTTTTGAAAGTAGAATAAATGAATGGAAAACGATCCTGGTAGAATTCATTTCTTATGATGTTGTAACCGATAAAATTATAGCAAAAGGCATTAATTATAAAAATGAATGCTTTATAGGCAAAGGAGCTTTTTATGAAAACAACCTTTGGATTATGAAAGATGAAAATTTGGCTGGAGAACATATTTCTACCGTAAAATTTAATTTTTTAAGTAATTCAGAAGTTGTTTTAAAAGGTACAGATTCGGCAGATAAAGAACTTTGGAAGATAAAATATATCAAGAAAAATCCAAAAGATAAAAATATTGGCATTCAGTTGGTTTCAGTAAAAGTTTTAATGGATAAAAACCCAGAAAATACGCTGAAACAATTAGGGAGAATGGGCTATAGTTATGTAGAAACGTTTGTTTATAGGGAAGGCTCTTTTTATGATTATTCCCCAACTGAATTTAAAGATTTAGTAGAAAAAAATGGAATGCGTTTTTTAGGTTCAATGACTTTTTTTGATCCAGTAGATAAAAGTGAAAAAGAAATTAAAAAGTGGTGGGATAAAACAATTTTGGACCATAAAAAAGCAGGTGTTGCTTATTTATCAACCTCTAATAATAATTTAAAGAATATAAAGTCTTTATCTCAATTAAAGGTATATGCTGATTATTACAACTTAGTAGGAAAGCTTTGCAAAAAAGCAGGTTTACAATTTCTATATCACAACCATAAAGACGAGTTTTTAAAAGTTCAAGGTAAAATTATTTATAATTATTTTTTAGAAAACACAAATCCAAAATATGTAAGTTTTCAATCTGATTTATATTGGATGGTTGTCGCTGAAATTAATCCAGTTACCTACTTTAATAAATATCCAAAACGATTTATAAGTTGGCATGTAAAAGATTATAAAGAATTAGGTCAAAGTGGTAAAATAGACTTTAATAAGATTTTTTTATCAGCAGAAAAAACAGGTTTAAAATATGTAATTGCAGAAGTAGAAGATTACACCTTTCCAACAATTACAAGTGTTGGTCTAGCATGGGAATATATGTATTATGAATTATTAAAATAAATAATTGATAATGAGGTTTTTAGTAAAAAAGTATCTATTATTAACTATATGTCTTCTAACAATGATTAAAACAAACGCTCAAGACCAGTTTAGTGTTTTATTGTTTACCCAACATGATGATGGCGAATACTCGGCTTAAGATTAAGAACGAAAAACCCTAGGAAAATAGCAGGATCCACAGTTAATACAAAGGGATGGCTTTGAAGAGTTTGATAGATTACCTATAGGATTAGAAATTGAGTTTAAATATAAGTTTTAATTAAAATAGCTCGAACTGCCATTCGATTTAAAAAAGTAAATTAAAATACACGATGGGTTATATTAATCTTTCTCATAAATAAGAATACATGCGTTACACTTTATATATTACCAAATTCTTAAAAACCAAACTATTATTGTGGATTACTTCAATATGTTGCTTTGTTGGAATAAGTCAAAATATTGATAATGAACTAATAACAAAGGAAATTGAGTCCTATCCTTTAAACGGAGTTAAGCTTGAACTTGATGGTCTCGTAAATGAAGCTTTTTGGATGAGCATTAACCCTAAAAAATATTTTTTAATGCAGGTGCCAGTAGAAGGGAAGAAACCTACTGAAAAAACGGAAATAAGAGTCGCGTTTGATACCCACAATATATATATAGCTGCAATTTTTCATGATAGTGATCCAGATGGAATAAAGGCCTTTCAAAAACAACGGGATGCTTCTCTAGAGACAGATGATCGGTTTAGATGGATTTTTGATACGTTTAATGACAAGCGTAGAGCTTATTTTTTTGAAGTAAATCCATTTGGACTAAGAAGTGATGGGTTATTAGCATCAGGACAGGGACAAAATTTAAATATGGATTGGGATGGTATTTGGAAAGCCTGGACTCATATTGGTGAATTTGGTTGGTCTGTAGAAATCAGAATTCCATTTAAGAGCCTAAATTTTAATCCTAAATCAGAAGTCTGGGGTATTAACTTTCAACGAACTATCCGACGTAAAAATGAAGAATTACTTTGGTCAGGTCATAAACGAAATCAAGGATTATTGCGTCCACAGAATGCTGGGATTCTTAAGGGAATCAAGAATCCTTCTCAAGGTATAGGATTGGAATTTGTTCCTTATGCCATTGTTCAAAGTGGAAGAGAATATGATGCAGACAAGAATACTAAATTTAATAATACATCGAGTGATGCCGGTTTTGATATCAATTATAACATCACACCAAGTTTAAGGGCTTCATTCACTTATAATACAGATTTTGCCCAAACCGAAGTAGATAACCGACAAATTAACTTAACACGTTTTCCGTTGCGTTTTCCCGAAAAAAGAGATTTTTTCTTGGAAGGTTCATCAATACTCCAATTTGCATCTAGCAGTGGTGTAGACCCTTATTTTAGTAGAAGAATTGGTTCGGTAAAGGGGCAACCTACCCCAATTAATTACGGAGGTAGGATATTGGGAAATATTGGAAAAAATAATATTGGATTAATCCATGTAAAAACGGGGAAGCAAGGAGATTTGGATTCTGAAAAATTTACTGTTGCTAGGTATCGTAGGGATTTTTGGAAAGAAAGTTCTATAGGAGTTATATATACCTTAAGAAATACTGACGATAATGATTTATTAGGTGAAGATATCGTTCAGAATAGGCAAACTATTGGTGTTGATTTAACTTTAAGTACATCAGAATTTCTTGGAGATAAAATTATTCAGTTGTCTAGCTTTTTTGTAGGACACAATTCAGAATCTACTTTTTTAGATAATACAACTAGCTTAAAAGATAGGTCTGTAAAAGGTTTTCGAATAAATTACCCAAACCGACCATGGTATGGTTGGGTTTCATATAGAGAATTTGGAACCCATTACAATCCGGCAGTTGGTTTTAATCAGCGTAATGGTTTTAAAAGGTTGCAACCAACCATAAGATATGCCCCTTTATTTGAAAAGAGCAATACCTTAAGAGAAATAGAATGGGAACTCCGTTACCAATTTCTGGCTTCGTTAAGTAATGTGCTGCTTAGTGAAGAAATGTCTTTAAGTTTAGGTAAAGTAACATTTGAATCTGGAGAACAATTTGAAGCTAGTATTTCTAGAAATTATGAATTCTTAGATGAAAATTTTGATATTTTAGGTGATGGCGAAATTGTTATTAAACCAGATGAGTATATAAATTAGGTGTTTCTACCGCATCTTTTCGAAAAATATCAGGTTCAATCGATTATGAATATGGAGGCTTTTGGACAGGGGAAATTTCAAATTTAAACTTAGGGTTGGTCGTTAGGCCTAGCGCTGGTATAAATATAAGCGGAGATTATAAACGTACAAAAGTAACAGCAGAAAATAAGGGATTTGATACAAATTTATTTAGGTTAAATCTTGGTTTAGGTTTTACCCCAGATATTTTTTTATCATCTAATATACAGTATGAAGATATAAGTGAAATTCTTGGAACAAATACAAGATTTAGATGGATTATTACACCTGGTACAGAGGTCTTTCTTGTTTACAACCACAATTGGTTAAATAGTAAAACTCTAGATAGAAGGTTTACAACCTTACAAGAAGTTGGAGTAGTAAAAGTAATTTATACGTATAGGTTCTAATTCGTGATTTGAATTTACGAATAGTACTAAAAGTCTATAAGACTGGTGTTTAAAGATTAATTTTTTAAGTGTTTTAATGTTACTTATTGCTTGTAAGTGAAGGAGCGTTATTTCGTTTAAAATATAATGCGGAACGAGTTAAAATATAATATGTTATGAAAAAAATGATTTACTTTTTAAGTATAGTTCTAATCATGTCTTGTTCATCAGAAGAAGCAAAACCCTTTATAATACCTCCAACAGTTTCTTGTACTGATGGTATTCAGAATGGAGATGAAACGGGTATAGATTGTGGAGGTACTGCTTGTGCAAGTTGCCCGAGTTTAGGTCCAACAATACCTACTTCTGGTTATATTTCACCAGCTACATATGCTGATTATAATTTAATTTGGAGTGATGATTTTACAGATACATTAGATACTAGTAAATGGAGTTTTCATTCTGGTACAGGTTGCCCAAATTTATGTGGTTGGGGAAATAATGAATTGCAATATTATACAGATAAAAATCACTCTTTTGTGGATGGGAATTTAGTAATTGAAGCTAAAAAAGAAAATACAGGCAGTTCTACGTATACTTCAACAAGAATTCATACAGACAATAAATTTGAATTTAAGTATGGTAGAATAGATATTAGAGCAAATATGCCTTCTGCTACTGGTTCTTGGGTTGCTTTTTGGTTGATAAATAAAGAGTATTCTATAAATGATCCTGCAGATAAATGGCCAAGTGGAGGAGAGATTGATATTATGGAATATTTAGGTGAATCTCAAAATAAAGTATTTGGAACCACTCACTTTGGAGAAGATTTAAGCAAACATCAATATAAATCGACCTATTATACGACAACAGGAGAAAATTTTGATAAAGTGTATTACGTTTTTTCAATTATTTGGGAAGAGGATAAAATTACCTGGCTTATTAATAATGTGGAATACAAAACCTTTACACCAAGTGATACTAATGGGCAACCATATCCTTTTAATGATGAATTTTATTTTATTATGAATTTATCTGTTGGAGGTAATTTACCAGTTGCACCAGTTGCATCACAATATTCAGATTATTTAATTGTAGACTATATTAAGGTTTTTGAAAAAAATTAATGCATTAAGAAGTAGCTTATTATGAAAAGAACACTAAAATCATTTGTAAAATTATTCTTATTAAGTTTATTTTTTATGTTGAATATTAAATGTCAAAATAAAATAAGCAAAAGTGTTCAATCAGATAAAGGAGCTATTAACAATATAACTTCAATAAAAAATAATGACACTCCAAAAATAATTGCAGAAGGTGCTAAATTAGTTTTAGTTTCAGATGGGTACGAATTTACAGAAGGTCCTGCAGCCGATAAAGAAGGGAATGTCTATTTTACAGATCAGCCTAATGACCAGATTTTAAAATGGAATGCCACTAATAACAGTATTTCACAATTTATGAAACCCTCTGGTCGTTCAAACGGACTTTATTTTGATAATGAAGGAAATTTACTATCTGCAGCTGATGAAAAAAACGAATTGTGGCGCATCAATTCAGATAAAAAAGAAACGGTACTTATAAGTGATTTTGAGGGAAAGAAACTCAATGGTCCAAATGATCTTTGGGTGGATGCTAAAGAAGGTATTTATTTTACAGATCCTTATTATCAGCGTGATTGGTGGTCTCATAAAAAGCCACAGCAAAAAGAAAATAGAGTCTATTATTTGGCCCCAAATGCAGATAAACCAATTATTGTATCAAATGATAATTACGTGCAACCTAATGGTATAATTGGTTCTAAAGATGGTAGAAAATTGTATGTAGCAGACCAAGCAGACAATAAAACGTTTGTTTTTGATGTTCAAGAAAACGGAAATTTAACGAATAGAAAATTATTTACAGCTATGGGTTCTGATGGAATGACTATAGATAATAAGGGAAATATTTATTTAACAGGAACTGATGGTGTTACCGTTTTTAATGTTGATGGTAAAAAAATTGAACAAATTGCAGTACCAAAAGGATGGACAGCCAATGTTACATTTGGTGGTAAAGATTTTAAAACACTTTTTATAACTGCTTTAAATTCAGTTTATACTTTACAGATGAATGTTCATGGCGTTCGATATACAAATTAATAAAATCAGAAATCTATATTATATGAAAAAGACAAAACTTACCTTTCAACTCATTCTTGTTTTAATGTTTGTAATTTCTGCTTGTACAGATAAAAAAACACAGGTTGATTCAGTAATAGTTAGAAAAAATGAAAATGTTGCTTTAAAAATTGCCTTTGAAAAACAATTTTTATTAGGTAGCGCAATTAACCTGAATATTGTTTATGGCAAAGACGAAAGTTTGACTAAAATTGTAGAAAAGGAATTTAATACGATTACACCAGAAAATTGTATGAAAGCAGAATCCGTAAATCCAGCTCCTGGAGTTTATGATTTTAAAGCTGCTGATGATTTTGTTGCTTTTGGAAAAGAAAATAAGATGTTTATTGTTGGGCACACATTAGTCTGGCACAACCAAACACCAGCTTGGTTTTTTACCAATAAAAAAGGAGATCCTAATAATCCAGAAGAACAAAAAGAACAAATGCGAACGTATATTAAAGCTGTTGCAGGTAGATATGAAGGAAAAGTACACGCTTGGGATGTGGTAAATGAGGTTATAGATAATGATGGATCTTACAGACCTACAACTTGGGTAAATAGTATTGGAGATGGTGATGAAATGGTTAAACTAGCTTTTAAATATGCTAGTGAATATGCACCTAATACAGAATTATATTACAATGATTTTAATGCTTGGCGTCCAGAAAAAAGAGAAGGTATTGTACGTATGGTAAAAATGCTTCAAAAAGAAGGAATTCGAATTGATGGTATTGGTATACAAGCACATTGGGGACTAAATTTCCCTAAAAATAAATACATTCAGCAAGCTATTGATGCATATTCCGCTCTTGGTATAAAAGTAATGATTACAGAGTTAGATATTGATGTGCTGCCTTTAACAAAAGAAGGACAAGTGATTGGTACAAGTATGATGGAACCTCAATTTCAATTAGAAGAATTTAAAACTTTTTTTGATCCTTACAAAAATGGTTTGCCGCAAGATGTAGAAAATCAACTAGCAAATAGATACAAGGAAATATTTGAAATTTTCTTAAAGAACAAAGATAAAATTGATAGAGTAACTTTTTGGGGAATTCACGATGGTATGTCATGGAAGAATGACTATCCAATACCCAATAGAACGAATTATCCACTTTTATACGATAGGAATAAACTACCTAAACCCGCTAGAAAAGCTGTTTTAGAAACTGTGAAATAAACGCATCAACTTTGATTATAAAGGGTTTTTTATGGAGTAGTTAAAAAGCAAATTCTCTTGTATGATGTCATTACTTGAGGAGAATTATAGTGCTACCCATATTTATAACTTTTATGTAGAGTTTGATCATTCGTTAAAGAATTCTTTTTTCTTTTGTTCAAATAACAAAACGAATGCACCATTTCTTTTACTTAAAGCACTATTTATAATACAATATTCTAAAGATTACAATTAATTTTAAAATTGAAATCACATAAGTTTTAATATGTCGAGTTATGAGCTTATAATTTTTCGAAATTTTGACAAAAATTAAAATAGAACACTTTAAAATATTGGAAAGAAAATCTTTTATTAAACAACTTTTAACGGGGTCTGCAGGCATAACACTATTTGCATCGCAAATACAGATGTTACAAGGTTGCACAACTCCTTCAAAAACTAAAAAATTAGGCATAGCTTTAGTTGGCTTGGGTTCTTATTCCGCAGCACAATTGGCACCAGCTTTATTAGAAACAAAGCACTCTTATCTGTCTGCAATTGTTACTGGAACTAAAGAAAAAGAAGATGTTTGGGCAAAAAAATACAACATCAAAAAAGAAAATATTTACAACTATACTAATTTTGATGAAATTGTAAATAATGATGATATAGACATCGTATATATTGTTTTACCAAATAGTATGCATGCAGAATTTACCATTAGAGCAGCAAAAGCTGGTAAACATGTTATTTGCGAAAAACCGATGGCAACTTCTGTAGAAGATTGTCAAAAAATGATTGATAGTTGTAACAAAGCAAATGTAAAATTATCCATAGGTTACAGGTTACATTTTGATCCTATTAACGGTTATTTAATGGAACTTGGGCAAAATAAAGCTTTTGGTAATATGGATGTAGAAGCTGGTTTTGCAGTAGTTAAAAAAGATCCTAAAGAATGGAGATTGCAAAAATCGTTAGCAGGTGGTGGACCTTTAATGGATTTAGGAATTTATGCCCTACAAGCGGTCATTTATATGTTTGGTGAATTGCCAACTTCTTTATGGGCAAAAAATACAACTAAGGACATCGCTTTTTTTAACAAGCAAAATATTGAAGGAAGTTTAGAATGGGAAATGACATTTCCATCAGGAAAAGCATTGTGTAAAACTTCTTATGAAGAAGATTTTTATTGTTATATAACTGCAACTACAGAGAAAGGAGAAATAGATTTAAATCCTTCATTTACCTATGGAGGTTTAAAAGGAAAAACTCCAAATGGTCCAATAGAAATTAAAAATGTAAATCAACAAGCATTACAAATAGATGCTTTTGCTTTAAACGTTTTAAATGATATTAAAAGTATCGTTCCTGGCGAAATGGGATTGCGTGATATGTACATTATCGAAAAAATTTATGAATCTGCTAATGCAAATGCCAAAAAAGTTTATTTAGATAAAATCCCTAATATTTTAGACTTAAGAAAAGCGGAAAATTAAAATTTCATTATAAATTAATTCAACTTGAATATAAAAAATAATTTTTACTTTTTAATATGTATATTTAGTTTTTGTGCGGTTTTTTCTCAAAACGAACCACCGGTTTTAACAGCAAATTCAAGACAAATTTTTTGTCCTCAAACTCAAATAAAAATTGCTTCGAATTTTACTATTTCAGATAGTGATGATGCTAGTATATCTCTTTTATTTGTTCAAATATCTTCTGGATATCAAATTAATTTTGATGAATTATCTTTAGAAGGTAATCACCCAACAATAACCACAAATTGGAATGCTTCAGAAGGGAAGCTTACGTTATCTGGAATTGGGTCGAATCAAATTTTATTCACTAATTTAGAAAGAGCCGTTAGAGATATTGTTTTTAAGACTACTGCCACTTCTATAAATGAAGAAAAGTTTTTTTCTTTTACAATAAGTGAAGCAAATTATTTACCATCTACCAATCATTTTTACGAATATGTTGCAGAAGATGGAATTACTTGGAGTAATGCAAGAATAGAAGCACAAAATAAAACTTTTTATGGACTAAAAGGATATTTGGCAACTTTAGCAACAGAAGAAGAGGCAAAACTAGCAGGAGAACAAGCAACTGGAACTGGTTGGATTGGGGCTACAGATGAAGTAGAAGAAGGTGTTTGGAAATGGGTTACAGGACCTGAGGGAGAAAGTGTTTTTTGGAACGGAAACGTAAATGGAAGTACCCCCAATTATGCAAACTGGAATAATAATGAGCCAAATAATGATTTAGGAGATGAAAATTATGCACACATTACAGACCCAAGTGTTGGAATTCGTGGAGCCTGGAACGATTTACCAAATATTGGAGGTGTTGGTGCATATGTGCCAAAGGGATATATTGTAGAGTATGGTGGTTCTGTTGGTGACCCAATTTTACAGATTTTTGCAAGTACAAGTATTTATTTACCACAAATAATTACCACTACAGATGCAACTCTTTGTGAATCTGGAAGCGCAACTATAACAGCAATACCAAGTGAAGGAACTGTTTTATGGTACGATGCATTAAGTAATGGAAATTTATTAGAAACAGGTAGCTCGTTTACAACTCCTACAATTAATACAACAACAACTTATTATGCAACAATTTCTGTAAATGGTTGTACAAGTTTTAATAGAACTCCAATAATCGTTACCGTAAATCAAAAACCTACAATTAGTGTTAATTTAGAGTATAACATCTGTATAAATACAGCTGTAAGTATAAATGCATCTGCCTCTGCAGGTACCGTTTTTTGGTATGAGTCACCAACAAGTACAACATCTTTGTTTGAAGGAGATGTTTTTACTACACCAATATTATCTACTAATATAACATATTATTTAGAGGCAAAAATTGCTGACTGTGTTTCAGATACAAGAACAGCTGTAAAGATTTCTATAAGTGACCACATTCCAGAATTTGATTTAGTAAAGGAAACGTATGTTTTATGTTTAAACAGCAACTCGGTAACTTTAGAAACTGAATATCCTCAAGGAAACTATACCTATCAATGGAAAAAAGACAACACTATAATTCCAGGAAATTCAGCTTCAGTTAAGGTAAGTGATACAGGAAATTATACCGTAAAAGCATTTTCAACTGCAGGTTGTGAATCTATTGAAAAAACAATTTTAGTTACTAATTCTGAAATAGCAAATGTGACTAAAGAATCTATTGTAATTCAAGATGACTCGAGCAATAATACGATTCAAATTATAACAGATAATTTAGGTATTGGCGATTATGAATTTTCTTTAGATGATGAATTTGGAATTTATCAAACTTCACCATTTTTTGAAAATATCGATACAGGAACGCATACTTTATTTGTTAAAAACAAGCAGGGTTGTGGAACTGTAAAATATGTTTTTTCTATTTTAAAATATCCTAGATTTTTTACACCAAATGAAGATGGTATTAATGATTTATGGAATATAACAGGTTATAATAAAAATGCTTATACTATTTCAAATATAAAAATATATAGCCGATTTGGTGTTTTACTCCATAAAAAAGACGATTTAAGTTTAGGTTGGGATGGAAGATATCATAACAAAAAAATGCCTTCCAATTCGTATTGGTTTCAAGCAATATTAACAGATGTAAATGGGGCTTCTACAAAGAAAATAGAAAATTTCAGCTTGATTAGATAAGGATGAGTTATCTATAAAAGATTATAAAAAAAAAACGGGGTAAAGTGGTGAAATAGACTTTAATAAAATATTTTTCTCAGCAGAAAAAGCAGAGTTAAAATATTGATTGCAGAGATGGAAGATTACACTTTTACAACAATTACAAGTGTAAGTTTGGCATGGGAATATATTTATTATGAATTATTAAAATAAACATTTGATTATGAAATCTCTAACAATTAAATACCTGTTATTAACGACATGTGTTCTAACAATGATTAAAACAAACGCTCAAGACCAGTTTAGTGTTTTATTGTTTACCCAACATGATGATTGGCATTACAATACCATTCCTGTTGCTATTCAGGCTTTTGAAGAAATGGCAGAAGAGCATCAGTTTAAGTTTAATTGGACACAAAGGCCAGATGATCTTATAGATAAATTACCAAAACATGATGTGGTACTATTTATGAATGCCAATGCAGATTCTTTAAAGACAATGCATATGATTGCTTTAAAAACATTTATGAAAAGAGGCGGAGGTTTTGTTGGTATACATGGAACAGCAGATGGTGAAAACAATAATTCTTGGTTTGATGGTCTTGTTGGGGCGAAATTTGTGAATCATCCAAAGTTACAAGCCGCAACTGTAAAAGTTGAGAATGAAGATTTTCCAGCAACATGGCATCTACCAAACAAATGGCTACGAAGTGATGAGTGGTATAATTTTAAAAATATGAATTTAGATAAACTAAATATTCTATTAACTGTTGATGAAACTTCTTATGACTTTACTGCTGGTTATGATGAGATTCCTTTAAAAGGCATGGGGAAAATACATCCTATTTCGTGGTATCAAGATTATGAAGGAGGAAGATCTTTTTATACAGCTTTAGGCCATAAACCAGAATCGTATAAAGACAAAAATTTCTTAAACCACATTTTTGGAGGCATATATTGGGTTTTAAATAAAAATAAGGAAGACTGAACTAAAATGATAGAATTAATAAATGCCAATAATTTTTCAAAAGGTTTTGAAGAACAGGGGATTCAATTATTTACATTAAAAAATAAAAACGGAATTGTTAGTCAGATTACCAATTATGGTGGTAGGATTGTAAACCTTTTTGTTCCTGATAAAAAGGGCGTTTTTAAAGATGTAGTTTTGGGCTACGACTCGGCAAAAGAGTATTTAAATAAGCCAGATCATTTTTTTGGAGCTATTATTGGTCGATATGGAAATAGAATTGCAAATGGTAAGTTCAGTATAGATAATAATGAGTTTTTATTAGAGAAAAATGAAAAAGAAAACCAATTACATGGAGGTGAAAAAGGTTTTCATGCAGTTGTTTGGCAAGCAAATCTAATATCCGAATCTAGATTAGAGTTAACTCATTTTTCAAAATACTTAGATCAAGGTTTTCCTGGTAATTTAGAAGTGAAAGTAGTGTATACCTTAACTGATGAAAATGAATTACAAATAGAATATTTTGCAGTTTCAGATGCAAAAACCATAATAAACTTAACAAACCATTCTTATTTTAATTTATATGGTGATTTTAATAAATCAATAGAAAATCATTTATTTCAGATAAAGGCCACTCATTATTTACCAGTAAATGATAAAATGATTCCTATTGGAAACTTAGAAAAGGTTACCAATTCTCCTTTTGATTTTAGAAACTTAAAAACATTAAAGCAAGCTCTTAAGAAACAACATCAACAAATAGATTTAGGCAGTGGTTTTGACCATAATTTTGTTTTAGATGATGTGAATGCAGGTTTTGTAGCAAAGGTAATTGATGAAAATTCTGGAAGAAGTTTAGAGGTGTATACTACAGAACCAGGAGTACAATTTTATTCGGGGAATCACCTAAACAATATAGAAGGCAAAAACAAAGTTTTGTATCAGAAAAGAACTGCATTTTGTTTAGAAACGCAACATTTTCCAAATAGTCCTAATCAAATCAATTTTCCATCAACCTTATTACTACCAGGAGAAAAATATTTTTCAAGAACTACGTATAAGTTTAGTGTTCATAAATGATTGGTCGAATTTGTAAAAACCTTTAAAGCATAAAATAATTAATGTAATGCAAGAACTGTTTTACTAAAAGCAGTATTTGTTACACAAGAATCTACTTATTACAATTAATTTTAAACAAATAACAAGGCGTATTTTTTAAAACTACTTGTTTATCAATTTATATTAAATATTCACTTAAAGATATTAAGCGAAAAATACAATAGTTAGATTTTGTTACATAGAAATATATTTAAATACTTGTTCATTATAGTTATCATTTTCGGTTGTAAAAGCAATCCTAAATGGAACCTTATAAACGCTAAAGGAAATTGTACTGCAAGACATGAATGTGGATTTGTAGCCCATAAAGATGCACTTTATTTAATTGGAGGTAGAGGAGATAAACCAGTAAATAAATTTACAATTGCAAACAATACTTGGTCGTCATTAAAACAACCGCCAATAGAAATGAATCATATTACGCCAGTTTCTTTTAATGGTAGTATTTATATTGTTTCTGGTTTAACGGGTAATTATCCTTTGGAAAAACCTTTAACGCATGTTTATAAGTTTGATGCAGAAAAAGATGTTTGGCAAACTGTTTTTGAAATTCCTTTAGAGAGAAGAAGAGGTGGAGCAGGAGTCGTTATTTATAATAATAAAATATACATCACAAATGGTATTGTTAATGGCCATACAAGTGGTACTTCTTCAATGTTTGATATGTATGATCCTATCAATAATACCTGGGAAGTGTTACCAAATTCACCTACTAAAAGAGATCATAGTTCTGCAGTTGTTTTAGATAATTATTTAATTGCCTTAGGAGGTAGAAACACGAGTTATCATGAAGCTGGTAATTTTGCAGCGTTTTTTAATACAGCAATAAATACGGTTGATTATTTCGATTTTTCAATTCAAAAATGGAACACATTTAAAGAAATGATTCCAAACCCTGCGGCAGGAAGTGGAACTGTAGTTTTAGATAATGAACTTTATTTTTTCGGAGGAGAAACGGCAAAAAAAGAAGCCAACAAATTAATGTTTAGTTTTAATTTAAAGGATAAAAACTGGAAACAAAAACCAAGTTTAAATATAGGGAGACATGGAACAAATGCAGCTGTTTTAAACGATAAAATTTATATCGCTTCTGGTAGTGGAAATCAAGGCGGTGGCCCAGAATTAACGTCAATAGAAATTTACAAATAAATACAATATATATGTTCAATAAAATAAATACAACTTTACTTTTATTATCAATTTGCTTTTTAAGTTGTAAAGAGACAAAAAAAGAAAATACGATTAAGAATCAAGAAGTTGAAATCTCCTTAAAGAATAGTTATAAAGCAGATTTTTTAATGGGTACAGCTTTAAATACTGGTCAAATTAAAGAAGTAGATGCAGTACAAACAGCTTTAATAACAAAAGAGTTTAATGCGATTACTCCAGAAAACGATTTAAAGTGGGAGCAAATTCACCCTAAAAAAGATACTTATAATTTCGATGTCTCAGATGCTTATGTTGCTTTTGGGAATAAAAATAAAATGCATGTTGTTGGTCATACTTTGCTTTGGCATAGTCAATTGGCACCTTGGGTACATGAGATAAAAAATAAGGATACTTTAGTACATCATATTACAAATCACATAAATACAATTGCGGGAAGGTATAAAGGTAAAATTGCTTCTTGGGATGTTGTTAATGAAGCTTTAAATGAAGATGGATCTCCAAGAGAATCAATTTTCTATAAATTATTTGGAGATGAAAGCTACTTAGAGTTAGCATTTAAACTTGCAGCAAAAGCAGCACCAGATACGCAGTTAGTTTACAACGATTATAATCTTTGGAAACCAGCAAAAAGAGAAGGAGTTATTAGAATTGTGAAAAATTTACAAGCAAAAGGGATCAAAGTTGATGGTGTGGGTATGCAAGCACATTGGAGTTTAGATGGCCCGTCTTTAGAAGATATTGAAAACAGTATAATTGCGTATTCAGACTTGGGTGTAAAAGTAATGTTTACAGAGTTAGACATTACCGTTCTGCCAAATCCTTGGGAATTGGATGGAGCTGCTGTAGAGCAAAGCTATGAGCGATATGAAAATGACCCTAAAATGAACCCTTATCCAAATGGATTAACAGAAGAAATAAAATTAAAAATTGCAAAACGTTATGAAGATATATTTAATCTTTTCTTAAAACATAAAGATAAAATTAGTCGTGTAACTTTTTGGGGAGTTAATGATGGGCAGTCTTGGTTAAATAATTGGCCAATTAAAGGTAGAACAAATTACCCATTACTTTTTGGTAGAGATAATAAACCAAAGGAAGTTTATAATAATGTAATTGCTCTTAAAAATAAGGCAAACTAATAGCTATAAAAATGACAACTATTTCACAAAAATTATCAGTAAAAGAAAAAGTAGGTTATGCTCTTGGAGATTTAGCAGCCAATCTAGTTTTTCAAACTCTAATGACCTATCTAGCATATTTCTATACAGATATCTATGGTCTTGAATCAAATCACGCATCTGCAATAATATTGACAGTTGGTCTTGTTGCAGCTTTTGGTTTTAATCCAATTATTGGGGCAATTGCAGATAGAACAAATACTAAAATAGGTAAGTTTAGGCCTTGGATAATATGGACTGCAATACCTTTAGGTATAACAGCAATATTAGCTTTTACTACACCAGATTTTGAATACAAAGGAAAAGTTATTTATGCAGTAATAACGTATACTTTATTACTCTTATTATATTCAGCAAATAACTTGCCTTATTCAGCTTTAAGTGGTGTAATCACAGGTGATATGGGAGAAAGAAATAGTATTTCTTCCTATCGATTTGTAGCCGTAATGTTTGCGCAATTTTTTGTGCAAGTATTTATGTTGCCCATCATTGAAACAGCTGGAGGAGGAGATAAAGCAATTGGTATTGAAATAGTAATGACTTGGTTAGCAGTCATAGGTACAATAATGCTGTTAATTACTTTCTTTACAACAAAAGAACGTATTATACCCAAACCAGAGCAGAAGTCAAGTTTAAAAGAAGATTTAGGAGATTTATTTAAAAATAAACCTTGGGTGATTATGTTGGTTTTAACAACTTTAGTCTTTGTTACATTGGCTATGAAAGGAGGCTCTTACGTTTATTATTTTAACAATTTTGTAGACGAGAAAGAACTAACAAGTTTTATAAGTCCAATTTTAGATTTTTTATCAAGTATTGGTGTTAATTTCTTTGGAGAAAACCCTGTTTCTGCTGGTTTTGGATTGTTTAATGCAGGGGGTATTATTTTTATGATGGTTGGTATCGGTTTATCTAAAAATTTAGCCGATAAATATGGGAAAAGAGATGTTTTTAAAACATTTTTATTTGTATCAACATTGTTTATTATTTTCTTCTATTTCTTCTCTCCAGAATCTGTAGAATTGATATTCTTATCACAAATTTTACATGGCTTTTTCTACGGAATAACAATACCCCTTCTTTGGGCTATGATTGCAGATGTAGCTGATTATTCTGAATGGAAAAACAATCGTAGAGCAACTGCTATCATTTTTTCTGCAATGATGGTGGGGTTAAAAGGAGGTTTAAGTATTGGTAGTGCTTTAGTTGCATGGATTTTAGGATTGTATAATTATGTTCCTAAAGCAGCATCACAAGTAGAGAGTGCAATTCATGGAACAAAAATGCTAATTAGTATATTTCCTGCAATTCCATTTTTAATTGGATTTGGATTATTATTTTATTATGAAATTGATAAAAAGATGGAATTAAAGATTGAAAAAGAGTTAAAAGAAAGAAGAACCGCTTAAAAATTTATAAAATGCCAGAAAAAAGTATAGAACACATCAATTTTGATGATTTAAATAAAAAAGCAATTTCGCAACCCTTAGTCTCTAATATTTACACAGCAGATCCTTCTGCACATGTTTTTGATGGAAAAATATATATTTATCCATCTCATGATGTTGATGCTGGTGAAGCGTTTGATGATTTAGGAAGCCATTTTGCAATGGAAGATTATCATGTGATTTCTATGGATACTATAGATAGTAAAGCTGTAGATAATGGAGTTGCTTTGCACGTAGATGATGTTCCTTGGGCAAAACAACAAATGTGGGCGCCAGATGCTAATGAAAAAGATGGGACTTACTATTTGTTTTTTCCAGCAAAAGCACATGATGATATTTTTAGAATTGGTGTAGCTACAAGTAAATCGCCTACTGGTCCTTTTGAAGCTGAACCAGAAGCAATTAAAGGTAGTTTTTCTATAGATCCTGCTGTTTTCAAGGATGATGACGGAAGTTATTATATGTATTTTGGCGGACTTTGGGGCGGACAATTACAACGCTGGCGAAGTGGAAAGTTTAATGCAGAACAACCAAATAGTCCTACAGCATTTATTCCAGAAGATAATGAGCCAGCATTGTTACCTTACGTGGCAAAAATGACGAATAACTTATTAGAGTTTGATGAAAAGCCGAAAGAAATTGAAATCTTGGATGAAAACGGCGAATTACTATTAGCCGGAGACATAGATAGACGTTTTTTTGAAGCAGCTTGGTTGCACAAACATAATGGTAAATATTACTTCTCTTATTCTACAGGCGATTCTCATTTTATCTGTTATGCAATAGGCGATTCTCCTTATGGACCTTTTACCTTCACAGGAAGAATATTAGAGCCAGTTGTAGGCTGGACTTCTCATCATTCTGTCTGCAAAGTTGATGAAAGATGGTATTTATTTTATCACGATTCTAGTTTGTCTAAAGGCGTAACACACTTGCGTTCTGTAAAAGTAGCAGAAATAACGCATAAAGAAGATGGTCTTATTGAAACATTAAAGCCTTATAATATTTAAAAGTTAATTGATACATTCAAAGTTAACTTTATTTAATTAATTCTTAATTTGATTATTTTTCGGTACGTCCTTAAAATTTTAATTCCTAACAAAAATTACAGCAGAAATAGGCATGTAATTTACTGAAAACATATAAAAAATTAAAAAAAGATATAGCAAAAGCTATATCTTTTTTTTTCAAAAAACACAGAAAATGAAAATATAAAAAAAATAAACTTTATAATCATAATTTCTATTGTGGCGGCAATAGGTTTAAGTTCTATATACTATAGCAATCAAAAGAGGAAAAAAGATGATGAAGTAAATTAAGAGATTTCATTATTTTCAGTAATAACAATTATTTTAGGCAATAATAATTATTTTAGAAAATAACTTTTTGGTATAAGTTTTTAAGTAGATAGTAAAATTAATTTTTTTTTTAGGTTCAGTGCTCTGCGTTTCTTTTAGATAAGAACTACATTAAATGAATTAAGTTTGTTTATTGGTTAATAAATACATATTTTTGGTAAACCAATTTGGTGAACCAATAATTAACATGTTATCTCAAAACGAATTAACTAATAATCCTCTAAATCTTTTTGGCTTTAAAAATGGTGTTTATTTAAGGGCGTTAAATGTAGATGTGCTGGTACAACCAAAAAAGATTATTATCCAATAATCTAAACTATATTACAATATAAAAAGTCTTTAAAAAAAATAATGTATCTAAAGTTATAAAACATAATATCAATATGAAAAAAATAATATACAGTTTCGGTTTATGTATGCTACTTATTGCTTGTAGTAATTCTTTGATGGTCAACTCAATTAAGGTTACTAATATCGATGAGCTTAATAAAGCAATTGATTCTTGTAAAGCTGGAGACCAGATTATTTTGGCAAATGGAATTTGGAAAGATGTACAAATTAAATTTAGAGGAAAAGGAACAATAGACAACCCTATAACGATTAAAGCAGAAACCACTGGTAAGGTAACTATTGAGGGTGAATCTTATTTAAAATTTGGAGGTGAATATTTAGTAGTTGAAGGTTTATATTTTAAGAACGGATTCTCACCATCCAACGCAGTCATAGATTTTAAGATAAGCAGTAAAGATAAACCAGATGAAATTTCAAATAATTGTAAAGTCACCAATTGTGTTATTGAAGATTTTAATAAACCAAAGCGAGATAAAAGCGATTTATGGGTTCAGTTTTGGGGCCGTCACAACATGTTAAGCAACTGCTATATTGCAGGTAAAACTAACAGAGGACCCACTGTAAGGGTTAGTATTGCTGGTATAGAAAGCATTAATAATTACCATCAAATTGTTAACAATCATTTTGGACCTAGACCAGTAAAAGGCGGTCCAAGCGGAGAAACCATTCAATTAGGGGATAGTTATACTTCTATGTCACCAAGTCATACAATGGTGGCAAATAATTTATTTGAAGAATGCAATGGCGAAGTTGAAGTGATTTCAAGTAAAACAAATTTTAATATATTTAAAAACAACGTATTTTATAAAAGTGAAGGTTCTCTTGTAACGCGCCATGGTAACTACTCTATGATTGATGGAAATTATTTTATTGGGGATGGTGAGAACGAAAACTATGGAGGAATCCGAATTATTAATACAGGACATTGGGTTGTCAATAACTATTTTTACGGACTAAAGGGAAAGAGTTTTAGAAGTCCATTGGCTGTCATGAATGGCATTCCTAAATCACCGTTAAACCGCTACAACCAAGTTACAGATGTGGTTGTAGCCTACAATACCTATGTAAATTGTAGTTCCCCTTGGCAATTTGGTGTAGGCACAAACATTGCACAAGCAAAGGTATTGCCTAAGTCTGAAATTCGATCGGCAAGAGCCATAAGAACAACAGTTGCAAACAATATTATTTACAATGAAAAAGGATTGGAAAGTATTGTTGTGGAAAACGACAAAGCAGATGGTGTCAACTTTATGAAGAACATTATAAACAATCAAGGAGTTGCATTTAAAGACTTTAACGGAGGTTTAATTGAAGCCTCTTTAGATTTAAAAAAAATATCACATAATATTTATATTCCCACAGGAATACCTTATGATTTTGAAGCCTTTAATGGTTTCGATTTTAATACTATTGAAACAGATTTATTAAGTGTTTCTAGAAAAGACAATAATAGTATTGGTGCAATAATTGGTAAAGATGTTTTCAATCCTAATATTTTAGACAAATCTAAATATGGTGCGACTTGGTTTTCTAATGAAGTGGAAGCCAGAGATCCAGTAATACATGCTGTTACTAGCGCAGAAGAATTACAAACTAAAATAAACGGAGCGAGCAATGGTGATGTTATCTCATTAATTAAAGGTGTTTATAACATAGATAAATCCGTAGTAATTAATAAAAGATTGACGATTCAATCAGAACCAGATGCTAAAGCACAACTTATTTTTTCTGGAGCATCTAACACACCATTATTTTCATTACAACCTAAAGGGAAACTAACCATAAATAACATAGTTTTAAAAGGAAATATTTCAAATTATGCTTTTGCAAGTTTAAAACAGAACATGTCTAATCACTTTGGATTAGCCGTTTCAAATTCTGAAATAAGTAATTTTAATTACGTGCTAAAAGCCTATAAAGAATCTTTTGCTGAGCGTATTACTTTTGAAAACACAACAATTTCAAACTGCGAAAACGGAATAGAACTATCTGAAGAAAAAAACGATAAAGGCGATTATAATACAGAATATTTAACTATAAATAACTGTAATTTCAATACTATAAAAGCAAATGTTATTGATTATTACAGAGGAGGATATGATGAATCTACTATTGGTGGGAACCTTTTGTTAACAAACAACACATTTATAAATTGTGGCGCAAAAGAGAAAAATAAAAGACTACTAAATCATAACGGTATTGTGAATGTAAATATAACTAAAAATACATTTAAAAATAACCCAGTTCAGTTTGTGTCTATTCTTTGGGGAGCAAAGAATAATCTGGAGTCTGATAATAACTTGATGAATTCTGGACAAATAAAAACAGAAGAAAATTTAGTGATGACGATGATGTATTAATTATAAATTAATCAAATGAAAAAAGTATTATTTACGATAGTAATGTTTTTAATAATAGTTGCCTGTAAAAATAATTCTAAAATCAGTTCAAATTCAGCTGTTCAAACAGAAACTATTACAAAATATCCAAGTGATGTAATTCCTTTTATGGATAGATGGAAAATCCTTCTTGGAGATGGAACCCATGTTGATGATTTGATAAATTACCAAAGAGATGATTTTTTTTATATTGAAAATGAAAAGGGAACAGATTGGGTAGTCTATAAAGCACCAAACGCCGGTATTACTTCAAGAACATCTAGTAACACAAGAACTGAATTAGGTGAAAATGCACATTGGATTCCAGAGGTTGGTGGCAAATTAACAGGAACTGTAAAAGTACAGCACGTATCAAATTCAGGAGATGCAACGGCTGCTTCGTCATATGCAGTAGTAATTGGGCAAATTCATAGTGATGAAGGTCATGAAAACGAACCACTAAAAATATACTATAAAAAGTTTCCTGGACACTTAAAAGGTTCTGTATTCTGGAATTATGAAATCAACACAAAGGGCGATAATATTGGGCGATTTGATTTTTCTAGTGCAGTTTGGGGACATGATTTTTCTGTGGTTGGTAAAGATGCAATTACTTATCCTGAAGAGCCAGAAAACGGTATTGCATTAGGTGAGGAGTTTACTTATGAAGTAAATGTTTACAGAGGCATTATGTATTTAATATTTACAAGTGAAGGTCATGAAACTATAACGTTTACTAAAAGCTTGATTAAATCAGATTTTACTAAAAAATCAGACATTCCAGAACAAGTATCAAAAGTATATGCAAATAGAAAAAAAGGAGGTGGAGTTGAACGTGCAACTGCTTATGCAGGAGAAAAAAATTATTTCAAACAAGGGTGTTATAATCAGGCTAACCCAAAAAGTACGAAGTCAGAAACCTATAATGGAAATATTGTAAAGCAATATGCTAATGGAAGTTATGCAGAAGTATGGTTTAAAAAGGCTACACTAACTTCAGGAAAGAAAATAGGTGAAAGTAAATAATTGAGAAATTAAGCTACTACAGAATGAAATATTTATATGTTTTAACTTTTCTTTTTATATCTTTTAATATTCATGGACAAGTTGTTTTAGATGCAGACGGTCCGGGAAATACTTATAATTTAATTACATCAGTTTTAGCTCCTGGCTATAATCCAATTGAAGTGCCTGATTGCAATCATACAAGCTTTGG